>Ga0208133_1000005_pt1 | contig 138558 bp, 156 predicted proteins | sample ColrivemetaGS535_FD_187595 | JGI IMG/M metagenome (GOLD analysis project Ga0208133, IMG submission 187595) | Estuarine microbial communities from the Columbia River estuary, USA - metaG S.535 (SPAdes) (version 2) | ecosystem: Environmental > Aquatic > Marine > Intertidal zone > Estuary... | reverse complement strand
TGATAATCTTGAGCGTGAAGGCCCCTGCACCGCAATGGTCAGGAGCCGAGCAATCCCCTCTATATTCCTAGAGGGGATTTTTGCTGCCGCCGTGATAAAACATCCCGAAGAAACCCCGAAAGGCGGGCAACATGAAGAAGATTTAATAAACTATTTTCAGTTTGCCACTTCCCTTTCGACCATTAATAGTGTATATTACAGTATGATCAAAAACACCAACAACAACAAACGAAACACCATGAGCATCGAAACGTATAACGGCTGGACCAACTACGAAACGTGGCGCATTCAGCTGGAAGTTATCGACGGCATGACGCTCGAAGATTTCGGCTTCGATTTGCACGAAGTCGATACGGACGATGTTGCCGATGTTGAACGGCTCGCCGGAACGCTCGAGATGTTCACCTGCGAGCTGATCGAAGGACAGTCTAGTGGGTTTGCACTGGATCTCGCCCACAGTTTCCTCGCCCGAGTCGATTGGGCAGAGATCGCCGAACACCTTATTGCCGACGCACGGTAAAGGAATCAATATGCTTTTCAATATGCTTTTAGTAGAACGCAAGTGCCCGTTTACTGGTACACTCAATACCATGCAGTTGCCGATGACTGCTGCTGAGTATAACCGTGCGTTTGCCAAATGGGAAGATGGTGCATTGATTCAGGTTGCTTTCCCGATGCTCAACGCCGAGCAGCGTGAGTTTGTCAAGACGGGCACAACGCCTGAGATGTGGACTAAAATTTTTGGAGAGGATGAATAAATGTATATTCTACTAGAGCTCATTGAAGGTGAACCAACGCAGTTGCAAGTTTTTCCTGCCGCATGGGTAGACGCAGCAAACGAAGCCTTCGACATGATTGCAGAGGAAAATCTTCTCACCGAACTGCATCCGGATGAGCTAAAAAACGAAATTGTCGGCACCTTGCGATTTGCTGGTGACGATGTATGCTCGGTTACCCTTTACTGGAAGGCTATCTAATGCAGTCACTGCGCAATGTACGCCTCACGGTTCGTTTTCTTTCTGGTCACATACTTGCCGGCATCGAACATACCAGCGAGATTGCCCATTGCTCGCCGAGTACGGTGCGTGACTTTCTTGCGCTCGTCGGTACCGTACGCAACGGCGTCGAATTTATTCGGGCAGAGGAATTCTAAGATATTCCCTTCGGGGAATATGCCAGCTGCGTGATAAAACCCGATGATAAAACCGACCCGAAGGGCCCCCGAAGAGCGTGCGCCGGCGTTTGTAACGATTGTGTAACAATATCCAATTGTAACAGGCGTGTAACGGTGGTCGTTAGCCACTTCCCTTTGCCCTATAATAAGGTTATTATTAAGTATGATGAAAAACACGATGAAGTACTCAGAGAAGGTCCTGGTCGCCGCAGTCAAGAACTGCGCAGCACGTGCGCAGGACAGTTACAACGCCCTCGGCTCCGCCGACGCGTGTGATAACGATAACGAAGTCTGGGAGCGTTTCCTCGATGACGCCTGCAATATGGGCGCCCTGTCCAACGATTGGGCCGCCGAGCTTACTCGCACCTACGGAGCAAACTAATATGATGTTTACCGATATGAATCCGAAGCTCATGAAGGGCCAAGCCTTTGGGTATCATTCTGCTGGACTGCACCTTGCTCCCGCCCGTATCAGCGGATATCAGGTCTGTGCCTCGGCGTCGACCGGATGCACGACGGCGTGCCTCTATACGTCGGGCAAAGGTGCAATGACTTATGTGCAGACGGCCCGTATTGCGAAGACGCAGCGGCTGTTCGAAGATGCCGATAACTTCCTGCGGGACATGGTGAAGGATATCGAAGCTACCGTGCGTAAGGCAGCACGTGCTCGACTGACTCCCGCTGTTCGTCTGAATCTGACCAGCGATGTGCGCTGGGAGAACATCGAAGTCGAAGTGCGTGGTGTCATGTATCCGAATCTGATGACTGCGTTTCCTACCGTGCAATTCTATGACTACACGAAGCATACGAATCGCAAGAACATTCCGGCTAACTATCACTTGACTTTCAGCCGTAGCGAAAGCAACGATCATATGATTGCTGAAATGATCGAAAAAGGTTTTAATGTTGCCGTAGTGTTCGACACGAAGAAGGGTGCCGATCTTCCCGCAACGTGGAACGGCTATACCGTTATCGACGGCGATATCAGCGACCTGCGTTTCCTTGATCCGCGTGGCGTGATTGTCGGGTTGCGTGGGAAGGGCAAGGCCCGCAAGGGTGCCCATAACGGTTTCGTGATTTCCACGAAATAATCGTTACAATTGGGCACTTGACAACGCCCTATTAATAGGTTATAATACAGTATGATCAAAAACACCAAACAAAAGGAAAAAGACATGACCGTAGTTTTGAAGAAGCGTGGCCGTCCGAGCAAGGCCGATGTGGCAGCACGTAGTGTCAAGAGTGTGCCCGTCCGTCCAGACGCCGAGATCCTGACCGATCTTAAGGAACGGTTTAGTATTCTTTCGATTCTCACGAAGGGTGCCGTTGCGAAGAATGTTCGTGCGGTAACCGTCACGGGTGCCCCCGGCGTCGGCAAGTCCTATACCGTTGAGCAGATTCTTGGATCGGGCAATACGCCGCACGAGATTATCAAGGGTGCGATCAGCGCGGTCAATCTGTACAAGACGGCCTACCGGATGCGCAAGGCTGGTTCGGTAATCGTCCTTGATGACGCCGACAGTCTCTTCAATGATGAAGATGCACTCAACATCTTGAAGGTGCTCTGCGATTCTTCCGAGACTCGCAAGGTGTCGTGGATGAAGGAAAGCAACGCACTCATCGCTGACGATGTTCCACAGTCGTTCGAATTCTGTGGTGCAATGATCTTTATTTCGAATCTTGACTTCCAGCGTTTCGTTGACGAAGGCAAGAACAAGTATGCGCAGCACTTCGAAGCACTGATGTCTCGCAGTCTGTATCTTGATCTCCGTCTGCATTCCCGCAACGAGTTGGGTGTCTGGATCGAACACGTTGCGAGTGCTGGTAAAATCTTTGAACGGGAAGGACTGACGACTGCGCAGGGCAAGGCAGTGTTGTCGTTCCTGAAGAAGCACCGTGACGATCTGCGTGAGCTGTCGTTGCGTACGCTGTTGAAGGCAGCACAGTTGGTCAAGACCAATACCAATTGGGAAAACATGGCACGAGTTCTTCTCCTGAAGACTCGATAAACTCTAAACTAAAAGGAAACACACATGGAAAACGCTATTAAGTATGTTGAACAGATGAATGCCTTTACTACCCTACTGCGCAAGGTACTGCTGAAGAATACTGATGCAGTCGATGTTCTTGCCGGCAGAAAGTTTGATCGCATCCTCATTGATGATTATACCGAATTTTTTGTAGACAAGCAGACGAGTATTATCTATGGTGCAAAGTCTCCCTTGCAGTATAATCCCCGCCGCAGTTATGGCACACTTGCTACCGTCGAGCAATTCGATTGGACCACGAACCTGCCGCTTGAAGGCACAGCAATGGAAGCCGAATATACTGCCCGTGAAGATGCCATTCAGGCTGGATATAAGAAGCGTGGTCGTCCTCGTAAGGTTGTACATACACAGCCTACCTCTATTCCAAAGGAGAGTGTATAATGGCCGGACCAGGCTGGATCAGTTTGAATAAGCGTCTTTCCCCAAAAACTTCTCCCATCCCTTCCACACACATGCACACTGACGAATACGCCACCCCAACTTTCACTGCTGCCTTGCCGCAGTCATTTGGAAATGATTTTAATTTGATTCGTGCCGTTGAAGAATATGGCCCACAGCGTGTGGAGTCTATCCGAAAGGAACTTGCGCAGATGACTGATCGGATTACATTGCTCTCTAAGGAAATGGACACCCTGCAGCGGCTCATTGCCGTCACCAAGCCTAGTGATCAGGACATGGCGTGGGCAATGGCCGAAGGGCATCCAGATGCCTATACTAGCGATGACTTCCCTCGCGCGGTCTGGCCGGTGTAAACTACCGGCGGGGAATATGCCTCCCCGCCGTGATAAAACAGTGATAAAACCGACCCGAAGAAAACCCGAAGAGCGCCGCGATTGTAACAATTGTGTAACGATTTCAGGCGGCAACATGAAGAAAACTTAATCAAATATCTTTGGCTAGGCACTTCCCTTTGCCCTATAATAGGTTTATATTACAGTATAAGGTTAATGAGTCAGTTAACCGATGGTTGTTTGACAATCGAAGCAGGTTGGTCGCCCCGCAGGGTCGGGGCCGCAGGATCCGTAGGCGAATCGGAAATGTCACGCCAAGTACGCACTTGAGATGCGCACCACGCCTACTAGACGGCCGTCGGCACATTATAGGATAGGAAACGATCACTTCAAGCTTCGACCTTCGGGCAACAGCTTAGTGACGTAGAGCCAGAGAGAGCCCCGAAACGCGCAGTACTGCGGGTGAGCATGTCAACGGACGGTATCTATCCTCAATGTTTCACACTATGCAAAAGTCATTCCGATTTTTGCTTTCACTCCTATTAGGAGCTTTACCATGACGAAAAATCGTTATGTGGTTGTCACCGGATTTGCGAATCCGTTTTTTCAGTCCAACACTCGCATGCCGAGTGAACGCGTGCAGGACGCGTGGACGACCGATAACCGCGCTGAAGCGGATCGGGTTGCAAACGCCCTCAACGGGCGGACCCTGAACCAGTGGATGCCCGTCTATCGGGTTGAAACGGTTTCCTCATTCATGGAGTAATATGATTACCCGCAACGATATTGGCAAGCAGTTTTTCTCTACCTGCATCGGCACTGGCTTTGGTCGCATCGTGACTCTCAATGCCATCGATACGGTCGGCGATGTACTGATGGCAAACGTGTTCGATGCAACCATGCCGAATCCGTCGAACATTCCTGGCTTGGGCTCGTATTGGCTCAACGCAAACAACCTTATGCCTGCACGGGGTTAACATGATTAAACGAATACGTGCCCGCAAGGCGTATTCATCCCTCGGGTTTTCCCGCTGGGGCATTTTCACGAACGTATTACACAAGCAGGATCGCAAGACGCTTGGTTGCTGGTACTTCAACGTGCACACTCCGTGGACGATCTTAGAAGTTATCGGCCAATAACACACACAGGAGATATTATGTACGACGATAATTTCGGCCATTGGAACGACGGCGATGAAGATAACCGCCAGTTCTACCGGCAGGTGCAACGTGCTTCCGTATCGAAGCGTTGCAAGGGTTGTGGACGCACGGTGCGTATCATGCCGCAGTACGCCTACTGTAACGGTTGCGCCGACGCCATTGAACGTGGCGGCGAGTTTTAATCGTATACACCTGTTTTTCCTTTCCTCCCTATAGGTACTTACTATGACTAAATCAAACGAAACCAGCACTGCCACCTTCGCCACCCGTGGCGAAGCCCTTGTCTACCGCGACAGCATTGCGCTGTTGGCCACCATGCACCCCGCCCGTGGTCTGCGCACCTGCGGCCCGTGGGAGTCCGGCCTCCCTGGCACGCCAAACGCGTGGGCCGTCGCCGTCGCATGGGACGGGCAACCGTTCTAGTACGCCGGGGCGAGTGATAAAACATCTCAGCAATGAGATATACAGTGCTATACTACTGCGCTGTTAGTTTACATAATCACTATTATACGCAGTCAGCGCAATGTAACAATATGGTAAATATCACATTTTTGCACTTGACAAGCGTTATCCACAACGGTGATAAAACATCTCAGCACTAAGACTCTCAGCACTAAAACATTAATTCGGAATATGCGATCTTCGGTATTTGTTCGGGTTATGAGTATATCGGTATATGGATATATGCTCTGCGCACTTCGGGATCTGTTCGGGTTATGAGTATATCGACATATACACATATCAATATATCTCTTTTCGGTATTTATTCGGAATGTATCAGCGTCGGCGCAGCAGATCACATTACCATATTGACATATAGTAATGTGATAAAACGGGCCCCCCCCCTAGCGTAGCGTAGCGTAACGCATTACGAGCAACGTCACGCAGAATCATTCACTTTCCCGGGCGTCCGGATAGAATGTCTGCGTGTGTAGTACAGCAAGTACATGATGCGTTGCTTACGTAAGTAGCGTAGCGTAACGTTGAGGAACGCATGATGAACAAAATGAGGGTTGCAATGTACTAAAAACATAGGGCATCGCAGTCCGCTACGGGGGCAAGAGCGCTGTTACATAAAAAAGTTGGACCGAGGTATGAGAACACTTGCGCAACCCCCTCTTGCGATCACGTTCTTACGTCATTATATATCATGTACTATAGTATCATGCTATTAATATCCTATCAGACTGTTATCATGGTGATATCATAGTGATTCACGATATTACATGGGTGTTTCAAGATACTGTAGGGGGTCTTCAAGATATTGGCGACTGCATTCAAGATACTAGATATACGATTCAAGATACTAACATCATCATTCAAGATATTAGCGTGATGGTTCAAGATATTAGGGATATCCTTCACGATAATACTCTTCACGATACTGTATAGGATGCTTCAAGATACTATATTCATCATATATCCTTCAAGATATTATGTTTCCTCTATTTCCCGCAATTCATCGTCTGTTAATACCATATCGATGTCTGCTAACTGTATATCTTCCGTATCATAGTAATCTGAAGTAACAATAGGAATTTGTTGATTCTTTGGTATCTTCTGTGGCTCTAGAAAACTTTTTTCAATATATATTTTGTTTACCACGTTAGGACTACCGGTTGTTAAAAACATACAGTTATAACAATACAATGCTAAATTCGATAAACTATAGTTACTATGGTTGCCGTCCAAAAAGGTGAGCATTAATGGAACCTTCTTATCGGTGATCCTTCGTTCATTGAATCCGCAACTTGCACATTGCTCGACAATCTTCTTCCGTGCGATCAATCGATTCTTTAATCGTGCCATACTATACTTCGGATGTTTGCCCGCAAGAATATCACGTAAGGGAATGGTCGATGCCCTCTTTGCCCATCCTTTATCTAATCCAATTCCTTCTTGATTACAATGACTATCAAACAGGTTATAAAGCATTGCATACTTACGATAACGTCTATAACTAACTTGCATATATCGTGCTGCCGCCTTATTGCTTCGGGTATGCAATTGTGCTTCTTCTATCTCTGATCGTAGGATTGGACGTTTCGGTGGGGCACCAGTATTCTTTTTAAAGTTTGGATTCTCAATACTCATATATCCCCTTTGACTATTCTATAACATATATTATATATTGCCGCCGCAAAGAATGCCAGTAAGAGTATCATACTCATTACAACAATACCCATACCAAACATTGCGGTTGTGAAAAACGTTTTCATTTATACCTTGCGATGGGTTGGCGTCCATACGGGAATGTTATCATAGACTTCACTGATTGAGAAGTCTTGGAAGTAAATAGGTGCCTGCTCGCGTAAGGTAAGTAACAGTAAGTCTGCCAAGCGACGAATCTCTGGTTCGGCGTGCTTATCGGATCGACTTTCGATAAACCATCTCCATGCCCGTAGGTTACCCGTGTACGTAATACGAGTCTCAAGCGCATGAGGAAGCAAATTGCGTGCCTTACCACGTGCCCATTTGCGAAGGTCAAAGCCTTCAAGCTTATTCGGATTCATTTTCATTAACCATACCACATCACGTTCATATGCATCAAAGGCAGTTTCCAGTGAGGCAATGTGAGAGGCAAGTAGGTTTAGTTCGTCAAGATTAAAGTTATCAATTTCGCCGAAATCATCGAGCGCAGGATTAACCAAAAGTGATTCGTATTTTTCATATAGACTTGCGTAATAAGGTTCAAGGACCACAGAGGCATCTTCTTCTGCGGTATATCGGGTAGACCGTTGTGACACGGCGAGTTGACGGTGGCGATTACTTTCTAATGAAAGTCCGCGAGTAATACCTTCAATGAATAATGTAAAGGTAATATGTTCAAGTACACTACCGTGCTGATGTTCAAGGATTGCCAATTGGTTTGCTTCATTTGCTCGTCCCTTGGCTCCAAAGCTATCATAACATCCCTTGGCGGCAAACGCACCAATCTTCGTGGCGTCATCGCCATCGGATGGAATAAGATATTCGGGGTGCTCAATAAATACTTGTTTAGCAACAACTGTAACTTTTGGCTGAGTAATAATCTTCATATGTAACCTATTGATAATGGTAGATTCTGTAATATAACTATTGGAAACGATTTGTCAAGGGCTAATAATCATCCCCGTAAATACTAAATTGTTTAATAGGAATTACTGGATCGGGTTGTTCCATAATAGTATATAATAATCCCGCACCGGCGTCGATATAATATTGACGGGCACCAACCTTTTGAAAGTAATGTTCTAATGCTTCGGTGAGTGAGGTATAAACTCGGGCGTCTTCTAATCCAATTTCCACCCATCTATCACCTGGTGGTAATCGTTTGAATATTTCTTTTTTGATTTCCATTATTTTGTTGGTTTAGTTGCTTGTTTTTTGGTGGCTTGTTTTTGGCACCGATCTACTATTTTAGCATTGGTATTATTATTCATGTTCATTTTAACATTTGCTGCTGCAGCTGCGCATTCAAATTCGACAGTTGCTTTAAACTCCAATCCAATAGTTCCTTGATAACCACTTCCTTTCTGTCTCGCACCAACAAGTGCGATAGGTATTTGTATACCATTTGCTTCTGCTCGGAATATTAACAATCGTTGTCCGGTATCCTTGTCCGTGATAACAGTAAGTCCATTACGAATGTCATCTAAATTATCCGTCCCGAACATCGCAGTCAGAGTTTTTCTAGATACGGCAACTCCACCCAAACACATAGATTCCTCTCCAGAAGCTATGACACGGATTGGAAAGGTTTCTTGCAATTTATACATTAATCCATTCAACATATCAGCATTTGATACTGCAGCATCAACTGCAGCATTTCCAGCCTCAACTGCTAATTTATAATGTGCATCTAAGTTTGGTTTAAATGTGGAGTCACGATTCGATTCAAGTTCTGATGCAAGAACTACTGCTTTTAAAAATCTATCTTGCGGTCTGGATAACACGCCTGCTACTTCTAATGCTTGTTTCATCTCATCTTCGGTTGCACCAGTAGGCAACGATGACAATGCCTTGTGTGCAGCAACTGCAGTTTTTACTTCATCTTCATCCCACTGTTTTGGTGTTTTTTGAGCCGCCATTTTTTGTGCTGCGGCGCTCATATCTCCATCTTTACCAGATAGTTGTTGAACTAGAGTAACTCCACTTGCATATTGTCTATCTGAAAATGTTCTTACTAATTCTACCTTTTCCCGAACATCTTTCGGTAGTTTGTTCAATGCCTCTTCTTCCAGTTGTGCAATTCGTTCTCTTGCCATTTTCTTTGCTTTTTCTTTTGAACTGATCTTAAATAATGCTTGCAATTGCTCTTCGGCGGACTTTCGATCTTCAGCAGTTGATGACTTGCTAACTGCTTGCGATAGTAAAGAATCTAAATTATTATATTCTTCACGTTCTGCGGTATCTAATGCCTGTACAGCAAATACTACCACATCGGAAGTAGATCCATTTAATAAGAAAATTTTACCATCTTTTTTCAGACTTATTCTTGCAACCCTCGCCTGTGCTTGGCCGGCAACTTTAACTCTTAATGCAATATCCGTTGAAAATCCTTTATTTTTAGCTTCCAATCCAATACCCGCAATGTCTTGTGGGGTATCCCATGCAAACCCATCGACTTCCCAATTACCCTCGCCGTATTCTGCATCCATTATAGAATTAAATGCTTCTGACTGGTTTAATGCGGCTTCAATCCACGACCTATCAAGTATTGCAGTTCCTACTTGAGATTCCGTATTTTCAACCATCTGATTTAATAATAACGCCACTTTTATTCGATCATCGGGGTCATGAATTGTCATTAATACCCCTGCTACAAGTTCACCCGCTTGTGCAGGAGGCTTTCCAGCGCCGGCAGCACCACCAGTTAATTCAGTAAACGGTGGTACATCACCCTTTAATTTTGTATTAGCTGCACGTTCAAGCAATTCTACATGGTGATCTGAAACTCCGTTATCTCTTAGAATCTGTCTGGTTTCTTCGTCAAAAACTTGTATAGATTCTGGTGCCAATTTACGTTCTTGCATACGTGAGTAGTAATCATCCGATGCCTCTGGAAGTTCTCGTCTGTGATGTATTTCAATGTCTACGTCTGCTAATTCATCCGTAGTTGCACGGTCTGCGTCCACTCTGGCATTAACTGCGTCCGATGTAGGTTTTAATTGTTCGGGGGTTATGAATGCGTTTACCTCATTTCCTTGAGGAGTTTTAATTGGTTCATCAAGAATGATAGCTCCCGTAGAATCAGATTTAGAAATCTTTCTTGGTTTAGTGTCTGATGTGGGTTTCGATTTACCCATCATTACTGCCCGTTTTTCAGGATCTTCTAAGTCTTTCTTTAACTGAGTGCTAATACCAGCAGCAGGATCTTTACCCATAGAACCAATCTTACCGGCAGGTTCCTTTTCTAACTTACCATCGGTTGCTGGATTATACGGACGATAGGTAGCACCGTCTTTTGATGGTGCGGCAATAGCTTGGTCCATACTTTCTTTAGAACCAAATGGTATTACACGTTCTTTGCCGTCTTTTCCTTTTCTAACGGCTTTAAATTCTCGACCAGCTTCTTTTAATATAGTACTAAGAAATTCAAGTAATAATTCTTTCATAGAGTATCCAAGTGAGGTGACTTATATAAATAGAAGTTATTATTCTATTTCTGTAAATTTGTGACCGCCTTACTCAGCGCAATTTTCACATCGCTCATACCTTCATATGCGGGAATCGTGCAGGTTGACCGATCTGCGAGGGTTACTGCTTTAAACTCTTCATCAGTGAACCATTCAACCGACATACCAAACATATCCATTAATTCATGCATTGTAATTGAACCACTGTTCACTAAGTTATAGTAACCATTGGGCTTACCCGTTTCAATTAAATCACAAGCAACACGAACTGCTTCATCTAAATCCGTGAGAGAGTTATGTCCAGAGTCAATTAACTTACCCGTTCTTGCATACTTAAGCACCTTCGTTAAGTAATTCTTTGGTTCATCGATTCCAGTAAACGGCATACGAATACGATAAACTTGTGCCTTATCTTTGAGGTGTACATCGGAAATACCTTTGCTAATAGAATAGGTACTACCAAAAAAATTTGGTGTAGCATCGACGGAATCAATGTTACCTTGATAGATACATCCACTAGAAAAATGTGAGAATCGTATGTGTCTACGCTCACAGATATCATGTAATAACGCAGGATAAATAGCATTCCCACTAATAGTATTTTGCTGGTCGAGTTCACATGCATCAACATTGGGAACACCTGTGACTCCTGCACAATTTACTACCCAATCAACATGAATGCTTCCCAATATATCAATTGCTGCATCATGAGAACTAGTAAATACTCTATGCCCACGGGAAGATAGTTCGGTACTCATTTTATTTCCCGTCCATCCTCTACCCACTACAAGTATACGCATAACGTTATCCGATTAAATTTTGTAAATACATACCATACTTCGTCTTACTACATTTATCAATGAACGGTTGTATGTCTTCATCACATACCCAATTATTATTTATAGCAATTTCATGCGGACTACCGATAAGATAATCTTGATGTTTTTGTATTGTTTGCACAAAATTTGATGCTTCTAACATAGAGTCGGGGTTACCCGTATCGAACCAGACGGTACCTCTTGGTAATGTAATTGCATTCAATGCTTTGTTCTTAAGGTATAATGCATTTAAATCTGTTATCTCCAACTCTCCACGTTTCGATGGAACCAGTTGCCTTACATAAAGATATACGCTTGGGGGGTAAAAGTAAAGACCCGTGACTGCCAAATTACTCTTTGGATATGTGGGTTTCTCTTCCAGTGAGATAACTCTCAATGAACTATCCAGTTCGGCGACACCAAAGTCGGATGGATTCTGTACGGGATATAAGAATATATTTGCGTGAGAGTGCATAACAGACTTTAATAATCCAGTGAGTCCACCAGAGTAAAAGATGTTATCGCCAAGAATAAGAGCATGGTTATCGTAATCAAATACTAATTCACCTAAGTAATTTTTGACAATATTAAACGCATCGGCAATACCAGTAGGATCATGTTGAACTAATACGGTAACATCAATTCCCAGTTCCGTTTGAGCGTTATTAAATAACGAGACGATACTCCACTTTTCAGTAGGGGTAGTAATGACAATAAAATCTCTGATACCCGCCAGCATTAACGTGCTCAGAGAATAATATAATAATGGCTTATCATAAATGGGTAATAACTGTTTTGTTGTGACCAACGTCGATGGATATAATCTGGACGATGTTCCACCCGCTAAAATAATTCCTAATGTTCGCATTGCTTTACCCATTCCATATTGTTCATATACCACTCAACTGTCTGTTGTAATCCTTGTTCAAAGGAAACGGTTGGTGTCCATCCGAGTTCCGCTTCGATGTGTGAACTATCAATTGCATATCGGAAGTCATGTCCTTTTCTATCTTCAACGTATTCAATTAATGATCTAGGTTTGTTTAATAGATAAAGAATTGACAATGCCACCGTTAAATTCGTGCGTTCAGCATCTCCACCAATATTATATTTATCACCAATCGTTCCCTTTGTCAAGACTAAATACAATGCTTCACAATGATCTTTCACGTACAACCAATCCCGAATGTTCATTCCTGTTCCGTAGATAGGAATCCTTTTATTATCCAGTGCTTGTTTAATAATCACGGGAATTAACTTCTCTGGATATTGCCGTGGTCCATAGTTGTTTGAGCAATTTGTAATTATTGCCGGCAGCCCATAGGTATGATGGAATGCTCGCACCAAATGGTCCCCAGCCGCTTTCGTAGCAGAGTACGGACTGTTTGGAGCGTATGGCGTAGTTTCCGTAAACGCGGAATCAATCGATGAGAGTTGCCCATACACTTCATCAGTAGATACATGTACAAATCTAACGGAGTTATTCTTTTCAAAATAATTCTGTACTGATTGAATAAAATTATATGTGCTTAATACATTCGTCTTAACAAACGACGATGGATTACTAATAGATTTATCTACGTGCGTTTCTGCGGCAAAGTTTATAATATAATCCGGAGCGTGGTAGTTCAGGATACTATTGATTGCATCACTACCGATATCCACTTGATAGAATGTATATCTATCATTGAATGATTCATCTATTACCGATTTACCGGCATAGGTAAGTATATCAATGTTGATAACATCGTAACATGTATTGTGTAATATATACTCAATAAAATTACTACCAATAAATCCCGAACCACCAGTGACCAGTATTTTCATACTACTTTGCCCACTTCCCACGTTTTACCAACTGTGCAATAATACCATATACTGACAGGTCTTGAAACGTGTCATCGATGGCTTCTCCTACGTTGTCCTTCTTCCCCAATACAACGAGTTGCTTAAATCGTTGGACCTTATCATTGATTCGAAAGAAAAGTCCCGTGAGCGACAATTGTACGTCATCTGGCGTGGATAATGAGGTACCTACTGCCACATTTCCTGTCCCATAATTTGAATTCTTCAAACAAAAGGTTTCATATTGTTCGTGACAGATTTTCCAAAACTCTTCCGTCATCTGAGGATAGCTTTCCTCTGTTTGCTGAATTACATCTGGGTATTTGTATTGATAACCTTTGTCCATATTATATCCTATTGGTCGTAGTATTGTAAAATTTTATACATTTCACTGTATTGAAATGATCTTTTTTTATTAATGAAATCTTCGTGAAACTGAGTAAGTTCCGGTGTCTGAAAATATGCAGAATCCATCTGACTAATGAATGCCCGTTGTAGACAATCAATTTTATTATAGAGTAATTTCTCATCCATTGCAACAAATAAATTCGGCACCCATTCTCTGAGAGTACTTACCGCTTTATACTCTACTAATGTTAATGGTTTACTTCGTGACAATGGATATAGAAAAGAATTTGTTATTTGATGTTCGTAATGAGAATCTATATTACTTGGCGAAAATACTAAATCAGTATCATCTAAAAATTGTTTTTCTAACATGGTTACCCACGAAGAAATCGGAGTTGAATCAAATGTACACCCGTCAATAAAATGTAACTCTACATTTTTAACATCTAATAAATTCCAAAATAAGATATCTTCGTCAAATCTATTTGGTCCACTGGTACTATCGGTTGCGGTACCAGTGGACAGATATATCATATGAAACATAGTATCTGTATACTTTTTTACAAGGCCACTCATGGATAACGCAGTATCGTCTGGGTGCGGACAGAGACACATTGCTCTATTCTTATTTAGGAATTTCATTTTATTTTCTAGTTAGATTGAATCCAAACCTTCTTCCTTTAACAAAAAATCGAATACCATATCGTCGCATAAAATCTCTAAACGCATCAGTAACTATATCATGGGTTCCTTGGCACTGGAATGTGGTGGTATCTAAAGTCAATCCATTTAATATAATCATCGGATAGGAATTGTCAAGTCGTATTATCGGTTCGTTGTAATAACTCATTAATTCTGTAAACTCTGTACAAATCTTTTCTAATAGTTGAACCTTCTGAACCCTTGTGGGTTCGGTAATGGTCTTTATAAGTTTTGCGGGAGTCCCAGCGTAAATTCCTTTCTCAACTTCCAGAGATTTAACGACGGTTGAATGAGTACCAATAACCACATTGTCAGTAATATTCACTCCCCCCATGATAACGCTTTTCCACCCAACAATAACATTGTTACCAATCTTAACTTCTTCAAACATATAGGGATAGCCTTCCAACACCGACGCCCAAAACCCATGTGTAATAATGTCTACATCATGTGATAACCCCACATCATCACCAATAGTAACGGGACGTGCGAGATTGATATGTCCCGTGTGACACACCATTCGTTTCCCAATTTTTAAATTGGCATATGGAAAGTTTGCAGACCCCCCACCGATAATCATACCTCGACTATCGGTGGGCATGTTAAAAAAGAAATCACCAATTTCTATATTTTCGCCAGTAGCAGTAAATCTGTCGCCTATGTAGGAATCGTCGCCAATTGAAAAAGTTCCCCGTACTTTGATTTGTACATTTTTTCCGAATACAACATTCTCACCAATAATTATTTTGTTTGCTTCAATGAAACCATTGTTTGGTAATTCCATTCTCATACCAAACCACCGCTAATTGTGATATTCTGGCCAGTAACATACTCAGTCTTGACCAAATATTCAATCGTCTGATACAATTCTTGGATAGACCCCCATCGTTTTAATCCAATGGTATTCTTAATACCGTCTGCAATTGTTGGATTAATTCGATGGCACATTCCGGCGTCAAAATACCCAAGTCTAATAGAATTACAAGTAATACCCTTTGAAATGTTTTCTGCGCTTGTAACTCGTACTAATGTATCTACAAAAGATTTTGATGCGCTATAGACAGCCGTACTAGGAACTATTTTTTCAGACAGTACTGATGATATCAACACTATTCTTCCGAAATTGTTTTTGCGCATCATAGGTAAACAAGCAGACACTATATTAATATTACCATTAATCGTAACATCAATAACTTTATTAACCTCGTTTCTATTACCGACAGTTATTTTGTGCATGAATGAGTCATAATTACAACCAGACAAGTTAACCACAATATCAAACGAATTTTGTTCAAAGAAATTATATACTTGTGCCGCATCAGTAATATCAATATCTTTTGAACTTATCGTTGTAACATCATAGTCTTGTTCAAGAAGGGGTAGTATACCAGTTCCCAATCCACCAGACGCACCAAACAATATTAACTTACGCTTAGTCATTTTAGTAATCCATTGTTTCTGAGTACTTCTTGTACCCACATAGAAACTACTGGTCCTCGGTTTGGTTTTAGTGTCGTAATATAATGTAACTCATCGGCGGGAAGATTTTGCACATCATAATAAAATGGATAATGGCGTGCCATATGATTTCCACCCATACGAATACTGTTGTCTCCCCACAAAGCCGGTGAGTTGGGTGCGTATACAGCAAACGAAGTATCAACTGGTGCTTTGTATAATTCAAATTTTTCGTGTGGAATTCTATTCTCTAAAAATTTACTTTCGATTTCTATTGCCTTTGCGGTTTGCCAAGAACCGTTTTGAGGAAGATCATCTATTTTTATTCCAAGTCCAACTTTATGTAGGTTGAATTGGGCACATACTTCAATCATATTTTCAATGAAATTTTCTGGATTTTCATCAATAGGAACCACATCAGAGTCCGTGTATACATAATATCCCTTGGTTATATCCGCAAATAATGGATGTTGTAATTGAACCAAGGTATATAATGTACTATTATCAAACCGTGTTTCCGGTACATCGTTCATGAATACGGTGACATTCGTTTGCTTATACCAATCCAGTAGTGGTTGATAGGTGGATTCATTATCAATGATAATTATATTATTATAATTTCTCTTTTGTAATGAATTCACCAAATCTATGAGCGGTGGTAGTCTATCTTTATTTAAAATTACAATGGGAATATTTTTCATCGTACCGATTCCTTTATCTGGCGTATCCAATTCTCTAATGTCATTTCTGCCTTCCACCCAAGTGTAGATAATGTCTTATCAACATCGGCTTTTCCATATCGTCTGTCGCCGCGGCGCGCTTCGATGAATTTAATCTCTGTATCAAACATACCCGCAACTTCCAATATACTATAATCCTTACCGGAACCTAACTGGTATTCTTCATTTTTTATTTGAAGAGATGCGGCAATTAAACCATTTACAATGTCACCTGCGTATGTGAAATCTCTACGTTGTAGTCCATCACCTACAATAGTTAATGGTTGCTTATTTCGATATTGACTTTCGAAAATACCCATCACGGTCTGCCACTCATTATCCCACGTAGTTTGGTATTCGCCATAGACGTTGAAGAAATAACAAATACTATACTTGATTCCGTACCAATCCGCATAATTTTTTAACATCTGTACTACTAATGCTTTGAAAAATGTATATGGTGAGTGATTCTCTCCTTCTAATGCCAACCGTGTGGACGATGCTGCATAGACAATAGGTATATTCTCTTCTTTTACGTATTCAAGAACTTCGAAACTACCTTTAATATTAAAATCAAATACGTTTTTAATTTCTTCATATGATGGCGTAATCTTTGAATACTCACCGAGATGATATATAATTTCCGGTACAAAGTCTATGTCTGTAAGTGTTTTACGTATATTCTTTGTGTGGCTATTTACATATTGTACTCCATCAATATGATTCTCCTTTTTTCCTGCACTATAATTATCAATGACAACCACAGTGTGTCCATCCAAATGTAACTTCTTTACTAGATTCGTACCCACGAATCCTGCGCCACCGGTGACTAATACTTTCATAAGTTATGTATCCTATTAATTTTATATTACCGGCGGAGTAAGTTCCCACGGCATTCCCGTCTTATTGAAAATCTTTTTAGCAATAGTAAGACCAGGGTTAAACGGAAGTGTTACAATCTCCCACTCATGGCCGAAGTTCTCACGTACAGCAATTGCGGTCTTATACACACTACTACATAACGCAGGTATTGCCAATTCTTTTACTGGATATGTATCATGGAAAAATACAAATCCGTCTTCCACTACTAAGTCTTTTACATTTAAAAAGTCAATGTAAGATTGTTCAAATGTATGGTCGGCATCAATAAACACCATATCAAACTTCAGTGATTGTCCTTCAATACTTTTAAAATAATCATCGGTTAACATTTGATGATACACCGCGTTCGGCGGAAGATTGAATTGTAACGGTGCAGAATCCACCGCAATTGCTTCTGTGCAATATGGGGCAACTTCAACGAATGATTCTCCCGTTCTAACCCCGAGTTCTAAATAACGAACAGGACGAACCCAACCAGCCAAAAACTGCAATAGATTAACGTGGTCAAATGTTTCTGACGGTGGTGGAACGTTTCTTAGATAAATCGGCTTCATGTTACTACTCTCCTTGTTATAAAATTATTAGTATTTTACGGGTGCTCCCCAGTTTGATTGCATTACTACACCGAAATACACTGACGAAAAATCTTGTTCAGTATATCCCATTTGCTTATACATCTGATATTGCTGTGCGAAGTGAAAGAATTTAAATATCGGTTCGATGGGAATAATGTCGATTGACCTAGCGTGTAATAAATACTCACCATACCAAGTAAATTCAGAAGGACAAAATTCAATAAGTTTGGCAAATGTAAGTTCGTTTGGTTCGATATAGTTTGTTTCTAAATCTCTCCAAACTTTAGATGACCAAACAATTGGACCGGGGCCAAAATCATATACTCTACTCGTGCGATCAAAAACTTCCATGATCTTTTTACGATCCTCAGTAAATGAACCGTATGGATCAAACCCCAATATGGATTTGAATTTAGCTGTCCATCCAAACAAATCCTTTTGTTCGTGCATAACAGTGTATGGAGTTGTCTCATCATACATAAAGTCTGTTACTCTGAAATCTTTGATGAAGTACGAATCGGAATCCAACATGACATAATTTTCGCACAGACCAAGTTTCCAAAAACTACTCTTCACAATTTGCTGCGTTTTCCAACTTTGACCATCAACCGAATAAATGTCATCATCCGATAAAATATTTACATATGATGAGTCTAGTGCATTTTTAAACAGTGACACCTCATTACTAGGAACCGATATGTAATATGGTATGTTGTCTTTATTATATTTTTTGATGGATTCTACGCTTACTTTTAATCGTTCCAAATCATTACTATATGATTTAGTATATAACACTATTTTATTCATAAATTAACCATTTCCTAAAAATGTATATTTTATTGAGGGTAAGTAATGTTCATTTATTTCACTTTCATTTCGTGCTCCACTTATAACATCTACATGAGTATATCTAGAACACATATCATATAGTCCAGTTTGCATACCAGTGGCTACTTTAGAATGACAAACTAAATACATTAATAACCGCACATTCATCCCATCTGTACTGAGTACTTTATTTGCTTTGAACTCATGATCCATATTACAATAATACATAAATGGGAGATCTTGATACTTGCTAAGTTTTTCCTCTACACCTTCTATCCACCCACTCATATTCATTCCCTCTACATGGCGGATAGAGAATGCCCCATACTCATTGTCTCCAAAATATTGTGTTTTTATCTTTTCAAATGACTCAACTTCTTCCTCTGAGAAATATACCTCTGGTATATAGTCGCTGTCAAGGTCTAAATTGATTTTATGGAATCTTGCCATCTGTAAAACCAACGGATCATTTAAAAATAAATGATTTTTAATTCTAAAATGGTCGTGATATATCTCACCATCAAATGAGTCTACAAAAGCATCTACATATGGATTACTATTAAAACAATTTCTAACATTTAAATATGGATTTGCCCAAATTCCCCACACATTTTGTGGATTTTGACTAGGTGGTCCATATAAATGTTCTATAAACTTCTCCGAAGTAACATACACCTTACATCCAGGATAATGTTCTTTTAACAGTCTAGGGAGTGCGGTGATAATTCCCCAATCACCAATACTGTGACATCCTCTATGAATAACAAACTCGCCGCGATCAAAGTATTCATCGGGTGGATGGAATACCTCTCCATCGGTTGACCAACCCAACCTATCAACCGATTGTATTGGATACATTTGATTATTAAATATTCTATGAAACAATGGCATATATTACTCTTGATAACATGTGATTTATTAGTAACCTTCTTCTACACCCATTTGAAAATTATTAGCGTCAAGAATTAATGGCGTATTTGCATTTATTCTTACTGCTATGAATTGTATTGGCAATCCATGTAGTGCCCCTTTAGAAAACCCCGTGGATGATAATACTTCTTTATATTTTCCAGTTTCCGAGCACCAAACATTAATCTCTTCCCACCCATGCTTCTTCGACAAAACAATTACACCGTCGAGAAGAGTACGAACGTTGTCTACATCACCAGACATATTTACAATATGACAAAAATTACCGTATGGTTTTAAAACAATAAACGCACTATTATAGGAATAACAAAGATATTGATGATCGGGGTGTCGAATCCAACGTAAATTTAAATATTTGTCATCTTCGTTGAATCCTAAATTCGGTTCCAACATCTTAAAATTAGTTATGAAATTTAATTTTAATTTTGATTGATACTGATATTCAAGTTTGTTACTTCGACTGTAAATGTCTATATCAGAAACCACTTCCCAACCTGCCTTCAAATGTCCTCCCACAACCGCTCTACCTTGTTGTGGGAACCCTAAAATATATTCGAACTCTTTAATTCTTCTTTCTTCTTTTATTGCAAATTGACTTAGTAATACAAATAAATTTTGTCTTCTATAATCAGGATGTATTCCAACTGCAAAACATCGGCCGACTTTGATATGCTGATTCTTTAGTGTTAATGTTTTGGGTTCAACACTCCAAATCCCAATTAATTTTTCGTTATCAAAAACTCCCCACGTTCTTGTACCAATTGACCATGTTTCTAACTTACCAATATCGTTGTGGTACCAATCAATCCATTCTTCCGTGGCAGAGGCACCTTTAAATAATAAATTATGTAGTTCTTTATATGATTGACGATGTGTGGATAGTGGATCAATCTGCTTAAATACAAAATTATTATTGTTTTCCATCAATTACCAACGACCTCTAAAAATTTATTTGCGATGAAATGTACATCGTCGGAAGTTAACCACCAACCGCATGGCAAAGAAATTTGGTGATTGGCAAACCGATTAGTTTCGGGTAGGTCACACATACTTTCTGCAAAACATGTATAGTTGTGATTTGGTGTATGAACAAGTCCAGCATCAATTCCATGTGACTTCAGTTCAAGGATAACCGTATCTCTATCTAATGATTCATCTAGTAAACACGTAAATACCCAATGCGACGGATCGGTCCCATCAACTACTGTCATGGGCGTAATCAACTTACTCGTAAGTAGTTCAGTATATAATGCGGCGTTTTGTTTGTGACCATTTACAATACGATCAATGTGTGGTAACTGTGACAGTCCAATCGCCGCAGAGATATTATTCATATGATACTTATATCCTGCTTCCTTAATATCAACTTCCCAACGTTGTCCCTTCCATTCACCATTTACATCCTTTGTAGCTTCTCGGTCTAACCCAAACCACTTCAGTTTCTTAGCACGAGCAAAGTCATCGGCATCCTTACACACAAGAATACCACCATCTCCCGTGGTAATATGCTTAATTGCCTGCAGACTATAGCATGTGTAGTCAGCAAAATGACATACATGCTTACCGTCTACCGTTGAACCAAACCCATGTGCGGCGTCTTGAATAAGTTTAATGTTATGTTGTTTACAGATTTCACTTAATCGCTTTAAATCACAGGGTAAACCGGCCCAATTAACACACAGAACCGCCTTTGTCTTTGAAGTAATCTTTTCCAAAACCTTTTCGGGGTCTATATTACCCGTGGTACTATTAATATCTGCCCAAACAATCTTTGCCCCAATATCATAGATTGGTGTGTTTGATGCCACACAAGTCATGGAAGTGGTAATAACTTCATCACCCGCAGTAACTCCAGCAAGTCGCAGTGACAATGTAAGTGCCGATGTACAACTATTAAGAGCAATAACATGATTGTGTTGAAATCGTTCAGATAATGCTTTTGTTAACTGTGTAACTTGCATTCCTTCATTTAAAAATCCACTAGTTAATACAGTTTCTAATTCTTTGAGTGCCGCCGGAGCGTCTACGTGTACTTTAAACATTGGATACTTCATATATTACCTCGTCATTTGTCGAATGTCATCTTGGCTAATTTTTCTAATAACATCAATTGTAGTGTCATTAAATTCTGATAAATCTTTTGATAAATATCCCAAAGATTCTAAGTATTCTTCAAGCACATTTATCTCTAATACATCCATTGAACTATCAAACTGAAAAATATTTTGGTTATAAATTGTTGTGTCGTATATTGGCTTTACCACGAATCGATTATTACGTTCTATAGTTCTTAACGATTCGGTTTCATTAATCATTGCCTCATGAATCTTTTCTCCACTACGAATTCCTACTATCTGAACGGGTTTGTTATATCTTTTAGAAAAGATATTAGCTAAGTCTATGATTCTCATGGACTTTAACTTAGGTATATACAACTCACCATTTTCTGCGTTCTGAATACAATCTAAAATAAGATCAACGCTATCGTTTAGTGTCATAAGAAACCGTGTCATATCCTCCCGAGTTACCGTAAGACATTCATTATTCTTTGCTTGATATAAAAACAACGGTATGATACTTCCTCTCGACTCTAGAACATTTCCATAACGAACAGCACAGAACTTAATGTTATTGTTCTCCACGTTTCTTGCCTTTTCCAGTACTACACGTTCAGCAATAGCTTTACACATTCCGTATACATTAATTGGAGCGCACGCCTTGTCCGTACTAACCATCAATACTGTTTCAAGAAATTTTGAATAGAGATGCGAATTTTCTTCCACAACATTTGCTATGTTTTGTGGACCGATGATATTTGTCTTAATACTTTCTTCTGGCGATAGTTCACATATATCTACGTGTTTTAATGCGGATGCAATTATAATAACGTTTGGTTTAAATCTAGATATTACTTCCGCAACTCTATCTTTGTCACGGATGTCACCAATCATAAAAGATATATTTTTTCCACTAAACTTATTCTTTAACGCCCAGTGTTTAGATTCATCGCGTGAATATATACATACATCATTGTCGATGCATAATCTTTTTATAAGAGATGTACCTAAAGAACCAGAGCCACCGAATATTAAATATCGTTTCTTCATTATGCTACACCCGATATCATTCCGAACATGTCATGTTGTGGCATTCCACCCCACTTTTCTAAAAACCTACTGGCACTTCGTTGTTCATAAAATGCTTGACGAGGTGATCTGCCACCCAATGCATCATTAGCAAAATGTCCATTAAAACTTCTACTTCCAAAGTGATAAACAACGGACTTACTTGTAAGAACAAATTTAAAATCTGACTGCTTCATTCGTAAAAATAAATCCATATCATCGAACGATAGTGGATTAAACCGTGGATCATTTCCACCAATCTCATCCCAATCTTGTTTACGAATCAGAAAAGAAACTCCTTCTCCTTTTGGAATTTCAAAATTATTTAATGAAGAAAATTCTGTTGCCCACATATCAAAATATTCTTGATTAAATGTATTGTGTACATCCCCAAACAAATCATTATCAACAATCACAGTTCCAGGTCTACCTACGTCACCCTTAAATACCTGTGGCTGAATTCTATGTGATGATACTACTAACTTTTCATTGGGATACTTGTCAAATACTTTTAATAATTCTAAGTCTTGATTGGGAGCAACGTACATATCAGCGTGAATAAAGTTAATATATTCCGTTTGTACTGCATCAGCCATTAAATTCATACCACCACCAATTCCAATTTCATCATCGGTATCAGTTTTAATGATCATTGGCGTAATATTATAAACTTCTTTGTTTGCTTCCAACCACTCATCAGTCCCATCGGTGCAATTTTCTGCACAGACAATCAATGGACTATCTATAATAGCATGATTTTTTCGGATGGACTGTACAGCAAGTTGTAAGTACGGAAGGGAATTGTTAGTGCCTATGCAAGTAGTAATCATTTTGGTATCCACACTGTTCTATTTGAATCGCTCGTTTCGTTTTCTAAATGTAACTTATAATCAACTATTGTGTCACCATTACAGTCAACTATGTTATAATCCAATTCATCTGCAATGTTAATAATATCATAGATGTTATTACCATAATACCCTAAGAATTTAGGATGTACTTCCATAAACAAAGTGGGTCTATACATCTTCATAGATTCTTTTGCTCCTAGTAGTACCCGATAATCAAATCCTTCAACATCAACTTTTATACAGTCTGGTTTAACTTCATTGATTGCACAAAAAGTATCGATGGTTAACATTATATCTTGCATACTAGATTGCTGATTAATTAATGATTGATGTGTATCATAAGTTACTCCCATCAATTTATTTTCGTCACCAATCAACATTCTATTATATCGAATATTATATAATTTATTTAACTCTATAGTTTGTGTCAGTGCTATTAGCACGGACAGTGACCCATCAAAACAATATGCGGTGCCACCTGTTTTTTTAGTAAATGCGATACCAAACATTCCATATGAACATCCAACATCTAATAAAGTTGATTTGCCGTCTATATGGTTTAGGAAAGAATTAAATTCATTTCGCTGATTAACATCAACGTTAAACGCGTTGACCATATCAATGCGTTCATCAAGTTCCATTTCGGAACCATATAAAAATTCTATACCTTGTATATTTGCTATTTTATTCATCACTCACTGCCGTGATTTACTTTGATATCCTTAAATCCTTCATTAAACTTTTCTACCATTTCATTTTTATATCCGACACGAATCTTATTCAATCCACGAATAGCAATAGCCCTCCGACCAACTTCTTCTAGTCCAAGTTCGGCTTCCTTTCCTTGACGAATGTCAGCTTCTAAGTCCCAAATTTTTCCATTGATTTCAACTAACTTATCGATAAATTCTTCTACATTATATGAGGAAAGTTCCGAGCTATACACGTTAATTTCATCGGTCATATCATTGTCAGTACGTTGATTCTTTAAGATAGCGATAGATAATCTATCCGCCATTTCTGATGCTGGCATTTTCATATTACACTCCGTAACTATAGTTGGCTGCATTATACCTAAATTTATTAAACATTTCCCATCGGTTGGTTCTTTGCATATAATCCATCATACGACTATCTGCTCGTCTACAAAATTCTGGATTATCAAGAACCGTTCCATCTAAATCTATTATTCCACCCTTTTCAATTGTCTGTGAATTAAGATGCCCGATACATACTTTATCGGTAACGCCCGACTTCAACCCATGTTCATGAGCAATCATACCCGTTAATATATCATTGCCCCATCCGTAAATCAAGTCGATAGGATATTCCCCAACGATTTCACAAATGTCTCTACGGAGTAATGGTGCTTGAAAATCCAACCATTCTACAGGACGAGTGGTACCTGACATCCAATTATGCATTTGCTTCCAGTAGCATTGTGCTATAGAAGAATTGATAACGGCCGGTGACAACTGACACATATCATGTTGTTCTGCTTCACTCAGCATCACCGATAAAAAGTTTGCCCCGTGAATTAACAAATCATTATTTAATACCATCAACCAATCATGTTTGGTTTCATTTAGATAGTAATCGAATATTAAATTCAATCCACCACCAAAGAAATAGTTTGTTTCTGAAATATGTGTTGAATAACTGGAACGTTCTGTTGCGCCATTTTCCAATACCATTATTTCAAAGTCAACACGTTTGTCTCTAGAAACCTGTTCAACTAGATTATTTGTTAACTCTGGTTGATTTACATTCATCGTAGCAATTAATATGGACATTATATATTACTCCTGTTACAGTATACTAATTCAACCACTGTATTTTTTAATCTATTAATCACCAACCTAAGATTACCCATCTCGTATTCAACGCCAGATTCAAATTCAAGGTTTTCGTAATCTTTTAATAGATTATTTAAATTTTGTATTGTAACATAATCTTCACTAGTAATTGTGTCAACATTAATTATAACATACACATCCCACGTTGTCAAGTCTTCATCATCAAGTTCACACGAAATTCTTTCTGACATATCAAATAAAGTATTTGGTTGTTCTTTTTTTATGTGCTCTTCAACCAATAGTTTATTACTAACTATTACTTTATTGAACCACGGCTCAAATACATTTACTTCCATTAGATTACTAGCGTTTTCAAGTATACCACATATGTTATACTTTGCTGGTATTATTGGATGGTGGTATTCATCATTCTTAATCCACGAATTCCATTTGCGGATATAATTTTTTCTTGCAGTTAACTCTGCCAATTCAAACGAATTATCCACCTTACCGATCACCGTGTTATCTGTCCACTTATGACCACGACACGTTAAATGATATACCAAGGAATCTCTAGATTGAATGATTTGGTATCCAGCTAATACAAACCGTTGGAAAATATCACTGTCTTCGTATGGGAATGGGGCAAATAATGGATCGTGTCCACCGATAGAAACAAAATCTTCCTTGTAAATAAACCACGGGGCAAATATTCCATTGGTTATTCCTCCCCTACGTTCAAGTTGTTCTTGTGCCACAAACTCTATAAATGCATCTTCGTCAAACGTTTCTGGCCACATACCAAAATCCTTAACGATTTTTTCTTTACCTTCTGGATGTAAGGGTGGTTCAATACGGGTGGCAGATACTACTACGCCCTTCTTCATGTGCTTTAATGCATTTTCTACATAGTTTGGACCAACAAACATATCAGCATGTAGAATGGAAAATATTTCATTGTTTGCAAGATTGCCACCAATGTTATACGTAATGGTGTGACCCAATCGTTTACCGGTAGTATTTTCCCATATAACTAAATTTGAATCCGTCAATGAACGTAGCCACTCGACGGTGCCATCTGTACTGGCATCATCAAGTACTATTATTTCGTGGCCGTGTCCCGCATATTTACGAATTGATGTGTATGCATTTTTTAGATATCGTAAATTGTTATACGAAGGTACTATAAAACTTATTAGATTCATATATCACCATTTATCCACTGGACATTTTGTTTTTATAAACTTACTTTTTGTTTCCATAAAACAACCGCACTTACCACACCGTTTATCTTCTTTAATAAAGAACTCACAACCACCGCACACTTTCATGCGGTGATTGTAAACTTCGTCAGAAGCAATAAGACCCTCTCCTGCAACAACTCCGGAGATAATATCTTTTGCACTCCCAACGAATCCTTTTGCCATATCAGTTAACGATGGTAACTTTGGTTCATCGTGACATTCCGGTTCTAAACATACTCCAAATGGATCAGTCATTCAAGTTCTCCGATTAAAATCTGTCGTAAGTTAGAGATATTATTTACTATAAAGGTTCTATATCGACGATCATTTTTTATAGTTGATGCGGTATATCGAGCGTAAGCCTCATCGGATTGTAAATTTGTTATTGGATTCGACCTGTCATCTGCGGCATAGTTAAATACTTGCCCAAACTCCGTTGATATCCTAACAAGATCCATGTCCGACAAATCATCTACCAATAATCCGTGCAATTGTTCGTTAGTCGTTGATTCATTTTTTTTAGCAGGATCAATCACTAACACCATATAACTTCCGGCATTCCCATCTTTAATTTTCTTATACGAAAATTCTACAAGCATACCAGATTTTATATTATTTTTTGATATAAATCGACGTTCACTCCGTAATGCCATTATTCAACCTTATTGAGTTTAGGGAGTTCAACCTTCTTCAGTTTAGGTAACGTTAACGCAACTTGTTTTGGAAACTCTGGAACATATTTGTCCAATAATTCCCACGTTCTTTTTTGAATACTTTCATACGAGAACTGCTTACGATTTCTATCCGCAGTAGCATACGCTTTATTCTTAAAAGTGGTATAATCCATGAATACTGCACCCATTGCGTTTACACATTGCTGCGGGTCTGCGGCAAACCATTGTGATTCTGCCATAATCACATTTTCCCACACAGAACTAGGATGAACGTTCTTTAGTTCTCCGCCCACCAATACCGCCTCATCTTGTCGTAGGAAGTCCATATGACCGCTCCAACCACTTGCAATCACAGGTTTACCACTGACACTTGCTTCCAAGAGTGGACGACCAAATCCTTCACCCTTTGTAAAACTTACATGTGCCTTAACCTTCGGATGATTATACAACGTATTCATTTCCTTTTCCGTCAATTCACCATGTAGTAAGTATACATTCGGAAGTTTCTGTGTACCGGTTAACGTAACAGAATCCTTTAACTGTTGAATTTTGGTAAGAATTTCTTCACGGTCTAAGATAGAAAATCCTGCACTACTGGTCTTAAGAATAAGAGCGGGTAATGGACGGTCTGTAATTTGCTTGAATGTTTCCAAGAACAGTTTAATCAATACCCCTACATTCTTTCTATCTTCGCCGTACTCACCACGGAGCCAATGTCCAACGAACGCAAAGCAGAATGCCTCTGGGATACTGTCTAACGTCTTTGTAAATTCGTTATCTGTAGGTGCTTTTTTTCCAAAGATATTCGTATCAATACAATTGTGTAGTACCTCAATCGGTTTTGATAGTTGCATCGTTCCTTGTTGTCCCTGCTGAGTTTGGTAATTATATTTACTATTTTCAAATACATTCTTGGAATGTTCGGAAATTGTAAAGATTGTATTCATACGATTACATCCTTCAATCCACTGAGGCGATGCTGCCGTCGTTTCAATACCTGCTGTAATACCAATGTTATACTTTCCAATCGGTTCAAATTCATTGGGAACCGTAATAGAAACAAACAATTCTGGTTGTTTGTTAATATTGGAACGAATAATTCTATCAAGAATCATTTTATCCTTTGGGTCATTTTCATCCAAGGCATTCATGGGCGTATCACCCCAATTCACGCTATGAACTTTTACGTCAAATTTATCATATTCAATAAGATGCCGAATAATATCTCGGCTCATATCCCCGTACCCCGAGCGGGTTGCACAGGGAGCACGAACTACACATAGTGGTTTAATTTCAGTTGTCATAATATTACGCCTTCACTAAAGTATAACGTTCCCGTGGAGTAAAATTCTCCAACGTGGTATTAATATGTTCTACAAATAACTCTCCCATCTTTTCTGCCGTCATCATACCCGGACCCATTGCATATTCACGGCCTGACATACCTCGACGTTTCCGTTCTTTGCGTGTCATGTTGTATAGTTCAAGAATTTGATTGCCCGCATCTTTCCAATCACAACGGTCATCAAAGATGTATGGAGTCAACGGACTTCCTTGCAATGCTCTTGACGTTGGGAATACAGGGAACGCCCATTCACCATGATTACGGAATCGTCCGTCATGATTACTGCCCCACTCAAACGTGAAGTCTTTTTCTGGGTCGAGGTATTCACCGTCATCATTCGTAAACCCACACTGGTCTTGCAACCCACCTGTAACGTTCACAACGATAGGCGTTCCTGCCAACATACTTTCACATGTACCCAATCCAAATCCTTCGTTACTTGCAAGGTTAATTGTTACGTCTGCAATGTTATACAATGCGTTCAAAACACTTGCATCAACTTGCTGATTACTGAAAATTGCCTTAACATTTGGTACCACATCACGGATGACTACAGGTAAATCTGTTCCGTTTTCATCTACTGGTGCGGTATGCATTACGATACGGCAGCGGTCTGCCTTTTCCTTTGGAAGTTGTGACAAGAAATGGTCATAAGCAAGTAATACATCTGAAGTCATCTTACGACGAAGATTGCGTGCGTTGTAGAACACCACGAAATCGACTTCTTGATTGTTCATAATCCCTTCTTTAACCGACTTCAGTAACGTCTGTCCTTCGGTATTATCGGCTGTAATAGGATAGAACTTCTTCACATGATCGATGCCGTGCGGGAGATACGTAATCGTTTTATCACGTGCGTCGGTGCCCAACACTTGCTTCACAATGTTATACGTTTGCTTACTAATACAAAACAATCCGTCATCAGACTTATAGAAATTCTTATTGTACTTGGGGTACGGCAAATCATCCCAAATAGTATAGAACAACATAGGAATCTTCTGACGAATTTCATGTTCAATCTGGTACAACCAAATCCAATATCGAGGATCTGTGAAGTGGAGAATGGCATCGGGCTTTTCCATTTCCAATAATTGCCGAACGACCATACTATTACCATATCCGTTCTGTGGGTAGATACGGACTGATGGGTCAGTAACGCCCGTAACATTTGCTACGTCGGTACTAATGTCAATTTGCTTTCCTGCTTCTGGGTGGTTCACTGCGGCACCCACTTGAATCCAATTAAAAATGCCACAGGTTTGTTCTACAATTTCTCTGGACATGACGCCAATGCCCGAATGTACTCGGATGTCATCGGACATTAACATAATTTTCTTACGTTGTTCTTTTGGTAACCATTGTTTCATTTATAAATCCTCTTTTATGGTGCTGTTAAATTATACTGTGGAATGTTTGAATGTACATGCAGATAATTTTGACTATCTGGAGCTTGTAGAGTTGGTTCATTTATTGTTTTAACGGTCTGAAGTAAATATTGTTGAACCCCTCTGGATACGCCATTAGAAATTGCATTTGCCAATCTGTTTGCAAATTGTCGCTGGGCCTCACATTGGTCAGTTGGTCCTTTGTAATCGAATCCACATCCGTAAAAATTTAATGCATTGAAAATTTCATTTTCTAATTGTCCTACATTTAAAATATCACCTTTTAAAATAGTTGACATAATATTTCCCGTTAAACTGTTAAACTACCAGACATACTTGCAGAAATCATGCCCAGCCAATAATTCTCTGTGAACGTGGAGGCTAACCATCCATGTTCTTTACAGAGTTTTCGGACATGTTCATTAATTTCTCTACGAATTTGTATGGTTGTATATTTTGATTTGTTCATAATAATCTCGTTCTAGTGACTTCTATAGAATATATAGTATCCTACTTCACCAAACGTTCATTTTAAATGCCATCTGGAGTTTGTGACCATGTAATTTTTAATCCACGATTATTTGAATCATACATACGTGCGCTAATATATCGGTTGAAGTCGTGATAATTAGCAAAGTTTCGAATCATACCATCATCAATAACGGCAAATTTATTTACTTCACGTAAAATATCTACCTTATTAATAATCAAATCGGTTACTCCATTAATATGCATTGCCTTGATTACATTATCCAGATTTGCCCAATTAACTTGACGGGGACGACCAGTAGTTGCGCCTACTTCCTGCCCAACCAATTGAATAGTCTTTAACACTTCATCGTCTTGGTTTGTAAAGTTTTTATTGTTCCCAACATACGTTTCATATGCCTTCATGACACCATATACTTTACGAATCTTATGCGGTGGAATGCCGTTCAAGCACACGGACCCAACTGTACAGTGTGATGAGGTAACATACGGATATTCTCCCCAATCAATATCTAAATGAAATCCCTGTGCCCCTTCGCACAAAATATTATACTTGTCATCATGAACAAACAAATAATCATAGATATCAATTACTTCAAACAAATGATGATATTGAGACATATCCATGTGACCGATAGGAATACCAATCCGATTATACTTATCACGATACGCAGGACCAATACCTTGTCCAGTTGTTCCAATAATACTGTCTTGTGTATCCTCGTGGATATGTTGGTCTGTGACCACATGTGCTCGTTTATCAATCTTAATCAAGCCTTTGGTATCAATACCAGCAGAGTTTAACGCACGAATTTCCTCAATTAATTTACTAACATTTACCACACACCCACGGCCAATAATGCTGGTAATTCCATGAAGAACTCCAACAGGAACCTGATGTGTTACAATTACTTCACCGTTATGATATACGGTATGCCCTGCATTGCTGCCGCCATTATATCGCAATACAATATCATAAAAACCAGATTTGGCAAGGTGATGGGCAATTTTCCCTTTTCCGGTATCGCCATACTGCAAATCTACGATAACATCTACACTTTGAATTCCCATGTTATACCGCCAATAGTTCGTTAATATCCAAAATACGATACGTCATTCCCACTACTCTCTTATGCATATGACCGGAATATACATTCGGGGTTCCAATAGCATGCCAAATGTTTTCAATGATATCTTGATTGTGGTCATGCCAATCCAATCCTACACCGAATTGCAATTTTGCTCTAGGGTCAAAGTGTTCTTCAATAACACTATGTGGAGGACAATGGGTAATAAACAAATCAATCTGTTTGTCCTTGGCATTATCCATCATACGCAATACTTCGTATGGACTGATATTTTCCTTTTCATCCCAGTGCCATCCTTCCTGTAGTCGCATGTTCTTATCAATACTTCCCGCACCGCCCATGAAGGCAACTGTACGATTATCAATTTCCATGACCGTGCCACGGGGAACATAATATAATGGAAGCTCTGGATATACCTGTGATACTTCCGTATATGTTGTCCAACGTGTACAGTCATCATGGTTACCATCAATAAAATACACAGGACACTTTGACGAATATACTACATTTTTAAACTGCTCTTCACTGTTCATGCCAAATGAACGGAACAATCCAAAGTCACCAACTTGAATTAATGCCGCAGCACCAACCTCGTTAGCCTTATCAATGGCTCGTTGAAGAGTTCTATAATCGCCATGAATATCACCCAATAGTAAAATCATATCACCCACCTAAAAATGTTGACGACACCCAAATACCTAAATAACTACCAATTACACTTCCCAGTGCATATCCTGCCCACTGGTGAATTGCATCCGTGCTTTGTGCAATTTTCCGAATAACAAAGAAACTCATAGACGCAATAAGAAAATCACTAAGAGCAGCCGTGTGATAATGTGCGTCAGCAACTGCACGATAATTTACACAGAGAATACTATACGATGTAATTTGAATAAAGAACAATGTAAAGAATTCTTTAATTTTAATACTCGTAATATTTGCGGGAGTCAACATATTAAATTCCTTTGTCCACGAATCATCATGAATTGCCATAAAACTCACCCATCCTTGTCTAATCCCTGTTCGTAAAAATATTGCGTAACGGCATGGTCAAAGGTTTTTTCAGCAAATGTCATTCCTACCATCAATGCTTTAAATGCGTCAAATACTTCGTGCCCGTCGCTGTCTACTGGAAGTTCAATGCTAAGTTTTCTATTATAACTACTTGCAGTAAGCGTTAGCTTATCATATTTGTATTGCTGCATGTTTTATACTTCCTCAGATATAGGCTTCAAGTTATTAATGAAGTCGTCGGCAACAATAACTTCTACATTGTTACTACCGACTTCAACTCGGATTCCCACTGGAGTCTCACCAGAATCAACAATCTTTTGAAGAAAGTTTCCTAGCCCAACTGCCCGATAGAAATATCCACCACGACCACCACCGGCATCATTTGCCCAAAATACATAATCTACACCAGTAGCTTCTGTAGTGTCTTCTGCTGTCATATCTTCCTCGCTTCCGTAAAATTCACTCATATGTTCTCCTATTAAGTATAAACTATTGTACTGTATTTGTCAAGAGTCTTATTTGTATTTCCTAAGATTCTAAGATGTAAGCGTTCCATTCACCTTCTACATATTCTTTATTATATGGGTGTTTGTAATCATGTTTACCGTAATACCATTCTGTATTTACATCCAGCTTAATATTTGCTTTTGCTAACGAGGCAGGAAAATCACATCCTCCTTCATACCCACTAATCACAATCATTTTATCTTGGTCTAACTCTTGGAGTTTTGTAATCAGTTCGCTAACTTTCATGTGTATTCTCCTTTATTTCACAAATGTAAAATCCTTCTTCGCCCAGCGACGGAGGAACAAAATGTCCTTCTCTAGTAAGAATTTCATTGCACTGTGGGCATGTTCTCTTACTCTCATGCCACCCGTCTTTTTTAGTATAGATTAATTTTTTCATTTAATATACGTGCTTCTCAGAAATGTCATTGCTGCCTCCAAATCTTTTTCGGAACAAATATTATAAGGTTTACTCGCTGCTGAAATGTTTGTCTGAAGTAACGAATTGTTTGTTGAGTATAATTTACTGTGGATGTTCATCAATTCCCTTGCCATCATGTTGTATCCGTTGTTCAACTTATCTATTGCCGCAGATGTTTCTTCTTTATATACTTCAAAATTATTTTCCAGTATATCATAACTTTCTTGAAGATTATTCAAATTAGTTTCAAGCGTTTCTATTACTTCTGTAAGATATTCTTCGTCTTCGTTAGTATGCATTGGTTTTTTCATTTTCGTGACGGTAAGTGTATGATTGTATTGTTGTACATTGTTTGACAGGTATCACTCCACGATTCTCCGCTTTTAATAACTGATGCGAAGAACGCTACTGTTTTGCATAATTCTGTGCGCTCTTCTACCAGTTCACGCAGTTGTCGTTCACCTGCTGCATCTAACCTTGTGCCTCGTGCGGCAGCAATTGTTTGTTCGGCGGACATTGCCTGCTCTTCGTAACGCCGTGCGTAAATGTCCGCGTTGCGTCGAGCATCATAGGCCGCATCCTTCCGCAGCGCATCGCGTTCGGCAACAACCTGTATGCGCTCATCATCAATCCTTTGCAGCTCTCTGACGGCGTCAGACCACAGCTTGTCTAGCGAGTCGCGCTGGGCGCGAACAGCTTCAAGCTCTTTCCGCATAGCTGCCCTGAATGCGTTGCCATCGCCGATATGTCGCGCTGCCTCTGCCAAGTCGAGCTTCGCACCATACAACTCCGCTTCCGCCGCCTCCAGCACCGCCGCCTGCGCGGGCGTGAGCAGCGTTTCGCGGGTGACGTGAAGAAGCCCGTCGCCAATCCACCTGTGCGTCCACCTTACTGCGGCCCGCTCTGTCGGGAATGCCGCTTGGACTTCATCCAGCGCGTCCCGCACCACCCACACGGCGCTCACGGCTGCACCTTTGATGCGCGTAGAGTCCGAACGGCGGCTTCTCGCGTTTTCTTTGCTGCGTGATATTTACGGAATGCAGGTACGCTTTCTGGGTTGCCTATGCCGCAGTTGCTCCACGCCTCAAATGCTTCCGCTTCTTCAATACACGCGTCCAACAGAGCCAACGACTCAGGTGTTTCCGTTGCGGCGCGGATGAACAGAGGAACCACACGCTCCAGATCAGAGTGGCCCCACTTTTCGCGAAGCCTGAACTCAGCGTTGTCGCTCGTTGATACATCCACGATGCGGTTACTGGCAAGGTTCACTAAAGCCCACGCAACAGGCTTCGCAGCAATATCGGCACTCACAACCCCTCCGTGGTCGGCTGCACCGGCAGCGCGGCGTCTATCATTACGCGCACGGCATGGTTACCATCGACGTGATCGTCACACGCCACGCACCAGTGCGTATGCTCGGAGCCGTCGCGCTCTTTCCCACCCAACTCAATGCGTGCGAACTCCAGCACTTCACGCATAGCCGCCACATCCTTCAGCAGCGCATCACGTTCGGCGCGAAGATTGAATATCTCACGGGCCATCGCAAAGAAGTCAGGTGCGATAAACCCCTCGTCTTCTGTCATGCTCTGTCCATAAAATTCTTGCACTATCTTTTCTACTGTATACTTTTCGTTTTTCATGAGCACCTCGCTCTGGTATCTTCCCATGTATCTTCAATATGCTGATATGTTTTACGCACTCTATTGACCGCATAGATATCATGATAACTGTTATTCAACTCTTTTGCGGCTTCAACCAATGGAGTGATGCGTTCAATAAACTGAATGAGTGTATCTTCATCCTTATGAATTTGCTTGATAAGAGTTCGTTGTATATCAAGCATATGTTCTGCTTGAGCCAACTTACACTTGGTATCCGCAAGTTCTTCCTTCATCTTATGATATTCTTCCCACACACGGTCAATGTAATACTTGCTTGTTGGGTCTACATACCCTTGTGGGTTCATATATGGTTTACTTTCATTCATATTAAATTAGATTAGTGTTAAACCCACGATTGTTCAGTTCTTCAATTAATCTCTTACTGGAGCACCCTTGCAGTAAATCAGAAAACCGCCGAAAATATTCAGCATTCAATTCTTCGTCTGTGACATTTTGCAGAATATCTTTATACTCTACATCTTCATATGGTGCATTCTTCAATTCCATGAGAGGAATGAAATCATCGTCTGTGAGTCTTACTTCATACTTGGTATTATTTCCAGAAAATGTTATCAACTCGGCAAGGTTTCTGTGAGTAATATCACGAAGATGCCACATATTATTTTTGTAAGTTACGCCTTTATATTCTTTCAATTTCGTTATCATAGTTCACCAAACACTTTATCTAATTGTTGATTGAGTTTATTATTTTCTTCTTCTTTCATGGCTCTGGGGGATTTATAGAATGGATTACCGGTCACAATCAATCCACTCACTTGAAATGTATATCCAAAGAACAATTTAATCAAGTCCCATTTGGAAAGAGTTAGTTCATCTGGATAAAATGCGGAGGTTCTATACTTCATAACCAGCACTCCTATTCTGTTCGTCACCCTTTGCCAATATCTTTTCAAGACTAGTATCAATTATACTAAACAATTCATCTGCCAGTTGTTTACACTTATCATGTTCTTCTTGTGTCAACAAACCTTCCTCTAACATACTATTAATCATTCTCTTGTTCACCATTTCATTATGGTATTTACTAGCTTCCGAAACAAAGACTACCCATTCTCTTGGCATCCCATAGTATGTGTGTCCGTATATTCCACCGCCGTGGGGATTTTGGATTTCACCTTTCATAGATATACAATTAACTGACTTACCCTGCGTCATAAACAATTCTCCTTCGCTGTGTTTGTTCGTATACCATTTCTTCGTAGATTAACATATGCCCCTCGCATGTAGTAGTGACCCAATGATTAACTGATGCTCGTTCTAAACATATAGAACAATAAAGTTCGTTTTTTTCGTAATAATGTTTTAAGTATTCAAGTATACTAGTTGTCATACACAGCGTTTGTTGTTTCCTGTGAACGTCGGTATTCCTTAATAGCGTCCTTCAATGCCACTACTGAATCTTTGTCATCGGTCCTACCGAAGTACCAGCCGTCTGCTGCCTCGGCCAGTAAACTCAACGCGGTATTGTATGTACGTAGTTTAATAATTTCATCGGCCATTTTATGAATATCAACTGAGCCAACGTGTCCATTCCAATCACGGTCATGTCCTTGCAGCCAGAATTCTTGAAATATGTTTTCTTGGTCTTCGTTCATAGATGCTTCTCCTTTTCTATTTTCATGATTATCTTACCTAACCATTCTTTTATTTCTGGACTGAGATTCCATTGGTCAGGTGGAGTATGATGAGCATATTCTAAACAGTATGCGTATGCCGTCGCTTCTTCTTCTGTCATAGTCCCATATCCTTGATGTAATCCCAGCACACTATCGCCATTGCCGCACTCACATTAAAACTCCGAAGAACACCACGCTGGGGAATACTAATTCTTTCAAACTCATATTCTGGATATCCGTCACTTGCTACTTGGTCAGTAATAAGTTTTGGAATACCGTGGCTTTCACTACCAAAGATAAACAAAGGTGACGGGCGTTCTTCATATGCCCAACCGAAATCGTTTTCACCGAGCATATACCCACCGTGTTCACACAAAATAACAGAATGTGTTTTATTCAATTCCCGAAGTTCGGCAAGAATGTGTTCGTCAGCGGTCATCGGGTCATCATAACTATATTGAACGATATTAATATAATTCTCAGCCCCAACCGTGGAACGAGCATCAAACTTTTTGCGTCCAAAGATATAAAAGTTTTCTGCCCCCAACAAACACGCCGACCGTAGAGCCATTCCTATGTTGAGACATCCGGTTACATTAATCATTCCTACCGAAAATGGAAGTCTATCTACCTTACAAATCTGCTGATTCTGTTCTAGTGTATTTTCTTTGTATTCATCCCTGACGTTAAACATCCTACTATTGGTATCGGCAATAATTTTCTTATAATTCACCATTGGGTTTTCCATACTAATTCTCCGTTAATACTTTAAATTTATAATGCCCACCACGGTTACTTTGCTCCCAACAACACATCCAAAACAATCTGTTATCTTGAAGGGCATTAATAATACTTTCGTTACCAGACCATCCACCTGTAGAAATGTCGTATGTAATTTCATCACGCCCACGAAAATCTTTGGTATTATACTCCATCCATCCCCAATCCGCCGCCCACCAAATATCCTTTGCAAATTCCATTAAATGAACAAACTTATCCGTGTGCGGCCAAGTCGTAATTTTATCTAATGCGGCATCAGTCGGATAACCATCATCATCAAGATTTTCCATTATTCCTCCTTGGCAGGTTCTCGTACTTCAATCACCTGCTTTACAGAAATTTTTCCATATCGCGGGGTAATGTAGTAACTGTAGTTATCGTTATATGGGTCTTCCTCAAACTTAATACAAATATCAACAACTACTTGACCTTGATTATAAAACATAATCCACGGAGTATTCATATTAATTAGTATTCTTTAGTAAAGGTTCCAGTATCCAACAAGTCATCCACACAATCTAAACAAAAGTTACTGCCGTTCCACCAATGCCAACAAAATGTAATAATATGTTTGGTATCTCTATTATAATGATGCCCGATAACGGCGGCGTTCGGTTTCTCACACAACGTGCAATGTCTAATCGGCAAATCTAATTGGTGAATATATTCTTTAATACAATTCCTGCACCATGATTTGGACGACCTAATAACAAAATTACTACATACATCTTTATATCCCAACGGATGTGTGCCGGTTTTCTTTTTTACATATGAACCATAGTTGTCAGGAATTTTGCATTTACAAGAATGACAGCGAGGGGGAACAAAGAATACATACAGTTTCTTTTTCCACGCACGAAGTTGATATTTTGTCGGAATCCACTTCGGAATTTTAACGGTAATAACTCTAGTATTCATGTAGACTCCCATGCCCAGGTTGAGATTATCCAATCTTCAATACAATCTGTTGTGGAATACTTACTATCAACAATATCTTTTCCGAATTTATAGCACATACGTTCATACCAATAATCCCAATATTCTTTTAGGATTTCTTCTTCTGACAATGTAATGTACATGGGTGTTACATCATGAGAAGAAACTGGTTGAACGTATGTATAATATTTCATTTTTAAGAAAAAACCCCCGTGATGAGTATACTTAAATATACACTATCACAGGGGGTTTGTCAAGGGGGTCTTATTATAATGTTATATTACGGTGACCGATAAAAGAATATCCAATTATCGGAAGTTTCCCATCTGCCAGGAAATCCTCGTAAAGAAGATATCCAACCGGCCCATTCACATGCACCACGCCCACGCCCGTCCGTCCCAACTGCTTGTGTGTCAGAACATCCAATTACATCATTAACATATCTAGTTTTATATTGTTCTTCAAAATCAAATATAGTAGTTAGTGCCGCACATGCCATTACATATGGCGTACATCGTGTCCATGTAGGAGCAGGAGGCTCGTCTGTATACATCTTGGTTTGCGGCCATCCCTGTGGATATGATTTAATGGTGTTTGTTATTAAAGTGTAATTACATTTCTGGTCAAGTGGCATTCCATCTCGTAGAATACAAATCATATCGGCCCGTTTCTGCCAATATCCCACGTTCTTACGATATTTCTCGGGAAACTTGTTATAATATCTAACACAGACAGAATCACTATACATGTCAGTTCGCATTACCATTGAACTATCTTCATACATAAACATAACACAACGTGCCCCAATAGACATTAACAATCTAGTTACTTCTAAGGGTTTAACTCGTATAAGTGTATTTGTAGTTAATGTGTTTGCTGTAGCAGAAACTTGTGTGGTTCCCGTGTCCACCGATGCGGCTAACAATTGTAATAGTAATATCCACTTCATTGTTTTATGGGATTAGTTTAATACAATCAAACCCAACAAACCCATATGACATTCTAAAGTGTGGATAGGTGAGTTTATCAATAAATGGTATGCAATATAAATTTTTTTTATATCCTCGTACAATAACTTCAAACGTATCTGTTGGGATACCCTTGAAAATAGTTAACGTGGAATCAATTTCCGTATAGGTTAATCTGTAATTCTTATCGTGGATTGTTTTATTCTTATGCTGTACGATAACCATTAAACTATCGTATTGTAATCTATTATAGGAATATACTATCCGAACAGGTTGTGCCGCCAAGGGCATTGCAAATAATAGTAAAAATAGTAATTTCATGGATACCCAATACAAAATACTTCACATAAATTCCAGCCAGGATTTACTGACCACACACGAACTCTACCAATTTGTATAAATTCATTACGTATTGGTTGCTGCCACATAAATCGTCCAATAGATAATCCAATTAATTTATCAGCGGCAGTATCTCTATTTAAGATGGTTCCTAAGTGTGTGTCATCTATCCATAACGAAATAGATGCACCGTTGGGATGTACACCGTTTGCTGCCTTAAACCAAAATCTATATCGGTGCCATTGTTTATCAAATCGCATTAACTTGTCAGAAAATACATTCGTATATCGTGCATCTCCTTGAACGTGATATGAACCCGGTATATTCCACAACCCTCCACCTATTTTATAAGTATAATAGCTGGTGAGTATTCCATATCCACATACATGCCTATCATCTTCGTCAATTTGTTTTGTTGGTCCACCATCAGAAAAATAACAAGGTTGTCCTATATCTGCTCGCATTGCCCACGGCCATCCAGCACCAAGAGTTACTCCAAATGCCCCAGAAAGATTGTTGACTCGTCCCATCAATAATACTACACCAGACCCACCATACACACTTGACCAACTAGTATAGGGTTGTTCTGGTGCTGATGCTTTACATGCCGTTGTATCTGCCGAAGGTCTATGTAATGCAAATGCACTATCCCATTTAACCCATATTTCTACGTATGCTTCCGGTAATTGTTGTGGGAAATCTAAATCATATCCCATATAATATTTGTCACATACCGGAGTTACTGGATTCGGGATAAGTGAATATTGTAATGCGTTACATGTTGGTTCAAACCCAATAATAGGAGATTGTGCATAAACCTTACTATTCTTGGTAGTGGACGTAAATGATTCAACCGACGTATACGTGTAATTTTCTTCAAGTATTGGCGGTATTGTAGTAGGAGTTGATACACTTACCAATGTCGTATCAATTATATTACCCGCTGTTGCAATTACGCTAGATGTACGTGGAGTTACACATGCCGAAAACTGTTGAGCGTGTACGGGTATGGCAAACAATGTAACCAACGTAAATATAAATTTCATCATTACATCAACGAGGAGCATGTCTCTGGTGTGATGGTCCCACCACCAGTTGTTTTCCAGTTAATACACAACTTATCTGCTGCCCGTTGCTTTGCTCCCCCAACCCATTTAGTTGCTGTGGGAAGTGCGTTGTAGTATTGAACACACGTTGGAATATCCTTTTCGCGTTGACGAAATAATGTGGTTCCATCATTGAATTTTAAAAACGCACAGAACTGAACACTTTGTCCTGCGTTTACTGTAATTGTATCCTTTGGATATAAGTCCAATCCTATGGGTTGATAATATACATCGGCATTAAAAAAGTAATTTACATTTGCCGGTAAACTTGCCAATCCTCTACGGATAGATACCAACAAAAACCTATAGGTTGTCGTATCATCGGGAATACTAAATGATACCGTATCAATTGGCTTTGTTCTCCGATACAATACAGGTACAGTATCTCTGGATAGAAACACAGCAACCATTGTGCTATCTACTACTTGTGTTTGTGTCCAACTAAGTTTGAAGTTAATCTTCTTAGTTGTACTTGACAAAGTAGCAATAGCCAATGGTTGGCGTGGAGTTCTTGTTTGTGCGTTCAAAGTAGTTGCACAAACAAGCAATAAACTAAATAACCTTTTCATAAAACACTCCTTATGTATTACTTAACAATTAATGTAATGTAACTGTTTGTTCCAACTTTGTATGTGGTCGTTCCATTTTCTTCACGAATAAATAACGAACGATATGCTGCGGAATTATCTATCTCGGATATACTTTTAATAGATAATAAGTTTGTAACACTACCCACAGTTGGTGGTGCTTCTGGAAGAACGATGGTATCCACCTTGATTGAATCGGGTGGTGGAGGTGGTCTATCACCACGACGAAGAAGCAATGTAGCAACAGCGGGTGAGGTTGAGAGTAATGTTCTACGGACTGACCATACCCGTGATGTTAATGTTACGGTATCGTTCACTAAATTTAATTTAATACTTACCGTATCTGCTAATCCGTTTGCCCGTTTTGATGTGGGTAATGGGCCTGTTACTGCGTCAACTACTACTTTAGATGATATCATCGAATGTAGATAGTATTCTGGTAAACCAAATCCATCATTCGGAGCTTTCCATGTTACACGAATTCTTAATGTGGTATCAGCAACTCCGTTTAATTGTGCTACTACAGCAAATGCAACCGTTTCGCCTTCTGGTGATGGTGCCGGTGAAAATCCTGGCCCTACGTCTACTGGTTGTGCATCAGAACATCCCATCAATATAAGCGATGCCATAACCACATACTTCAGATGTTTCATTACTATTCTCAGTTAACATGAACATAACCATGCTTACCTATAAATAGTAAACTATCATTTTGTAATACCCACAGAACACAATTCTTTTTTACCCTTAAACTTACACCACCGACATGCTTCCTTGCTGGGAGTTGCAGTTTGTTCTGTAATATATTCTCCATTGTCAAAGCATGTATCAATAAATTTCTGAAATGAGTTCCATGCTTTGTTTACACTTGGGGCACCATTAGACGGTTCAAACTTACTAATCCGTGGAATAACAAAGTCTGTGTTTTCCATGATGGTGCGTTTCAGAATAATAAACTCGACGGAAATATTCTTTTCATCAACCCCCAACTGCTGTCCAAAGAAACGCTTGTAGAGCAACAACTGGCCAATCTTCAGTGGATCACTCTTCTGAGATTGCGTCCATCCAGAACGCGAAGTCTTCAAATCATAGAGAACATATTTCTGTGTTGCTTCGTTATATGTTACAATGTCGATATATCCAATATACTGAACCCCTTCACGAACTTCCATTTCCAGTGGAAACTCAATACTATGCAACTTAATGTTTGCCACGGGAAAAATCTTCTTGTAATTATTCTGTAGATACGATAGAATCAAACACCCATGTTCGTAAAATTCCATCAAAGTTTTCTTATCAGCAAGGAAAACCTTTTCACCTTTGTCGGATACCGTAGTATTTTCCTTGAAAAGATTGAGCAACTTCTCCTTAAATCCATCGTGAAGGTACATCGTCTTTGCCACATTCTCACTTTGGTTATACAACACATCCAACCATTCTTGAATAGTTTCATGCATAGCTGTGCCGAATATGGTATGAATCGAACTATCGTCCAACTTATGACCATCGACATATTTCAACTGCCACGACTTTGGGCAGTTTGCCCACATAGTATACTGAGAATACGAGATACGCTTAGTCGATGTCATTTAGAATTTTCGTAAAGGTTTTTTGTGTACGTGCGTTGTATGAATCTACGGGCGTTGTTTTTCCGGCTTCGTCTAGTAAAAGACGAAGAACTTTCATAACGGTATCTAGATCGTTAATTCTATATTCTAGTGGACCGTAATTTTCCTGTTCAATTAAGATACTCATTTTACCCGTGAATGTCAATCTCAATTCAGGTACAGTTTCTTTCTTTTTGCGTGGCATATTAAAAGGGGTTGATTGTTGGACGACCATTTGCATGCGCATCACACAGTGTCTTATACCATCCACCACCACGAAGGGCACCTACCTCTCCACAGGTTTCGCAAAGTTTATAACTTTCTGTTTCCAATCCAAGAATAAACTTATCAAATTCGTCGTGCATTGGCGATGAATAAATACGAAGACCGCCGTACTTTTCCTTTACTTGGTCAATAAGAATAATAATATCGCTAATCGATTCCAACTTATCAAATGCTTTATTGACTAATCCATGCCATCCAATATCAACAGATGCCAGTGCTTGTTCTCTGGTGTATCCCGCTGCATAAAAACTAGCGGGTGAAAACTTCGGGATATGTTTCATAATTCCTTCCTTATTAAAGTATACTTAAATATAATCAATATACCATTAAAAGTCAAGTGTTTGTGAGAATATATTCTATTTATAGTGGGAAGTATTAATACCTTAATTATACGGAGTAGTTTATGCCTTGGAAATATTATACAGCAATAATGCCATCTGGTTCGGTTATCGACACGAACTGGTTAAATCAACTAGGCTCCAACGTTTCACATTCCCTTACCGGTGCTCCTTCGGGCAGTTGGAACTTAACGCAAGTGGTTCCATTATCAAATATTAGTGGTAACGGGAATGGACAAGCACTATTTTACTTTATCTCTGGTTCGTATTAAGCAATAACATCAATCGGGGTATGCATACTTATTACTTGATTTTCTAATAGCAATATATTTTCTTTTAGAAATTCAATGTTGGGTGGATTTTCAAAATGTTCATAAATAGTATTACTTGCATATGTTACCGATATGTGAAACGAAGAGGGAGTATCTTGTCCAATGACATAGGTACTCCCTTTTTCCGTTTTCCCAATTTCTTTAGCGATGAACATTGAACTTTTCCCATTCCATTGCATCCAATTCCCACTTACCACTTAAGTGTGGATATAATTCCCAAAACATTCCAGAACGAACACTTGCTAGATATTCATCTGGTGCGTCAGTTTGTGATTTCAGTTTATTTGAAAGTTCAGTAATTTCTTTCTGAATACTTTCTACCGTTGCCGCCGTGGGTAATCCACTGTATTCACACATTTCCTGTGGTGTACTGAATGCCCGTTCCCAATTATCTGAGAATGTTTTCTGGTCAACACTCAATGGGCGTTGCTTATCACCTTTACCGTTTTCACTCATTTTCAATTCCCCAATCTTTAGCGTCTACCCACACAAGTGGATGATAAGGTATATACAGCGGATTCTGTAAAATCTCTTCCATAGTGTAACCCACTGAACTTGATACTGGATTATTCATGGAGTATCTCCGTAAAATTCAATACTCATTCCTGCTTCAATAAACATACCCACACTACGCATTGCATGTTCGTTCCAACGAGCGTCCTTTGCGCCGGTACCCATATCATATTCTTCCATAACGATTTTTGTAATACCCGAATTAATAATGGCCCGTGCGCAATCCGCACATGGTGTTCCGCATGTCATATACATTGTACATCCCTTCGTAGACACACCAATCCGTGCAGCATTATAAATTGCATTGCGCTCTGCGTGCTCCATCCAATAATACTTTTCAGGACGTTCCTGTCGTTCAGGCCGATAATCGTCAATTCCTCTAGGGAATGAGTTATATCCCGTGGATACAATTTCATTATCCTTGCCGACAATCACAACACCGATTTGGGTTGCTTCATCCTTAGACTTTAATTTGACCGTATGTGCTATCGCACGAAAGTATTCTTGCCAGTTCATAGTTTTGCTTGCTTAAGTTGTTTTTTATCTACGCCATATTTTTCACAGAGTTCCCGTAACCCATCTTTATTCTGTGTGTAGTAAATTTCTAGATAGGTGATTGCTTCCACCTTTGATACTTGATAGTATTTAGCAACTAACTCGACCAACCAGTTTTCATACTTCTCATCTTTAGAACCTTTAATGTATTTATTATATTGTTTCCCACGGGGCAATATGTTCGTAAGAAATTGATAATGTGCCCTATCGGGAATGTTTGGATACTTCTGTAACGCATTCACGATAGGGGCATAATTTACATTCATCGAAAGAAACCGATGCATCATATATCGGGAATACTTATATTTCTTTTTATCCGTATCATTCAACCCATCAAAGAATTGTATAGACTGATCCGTTGTTACGGCGTTCAAAAAATCAAATAACTCGTTTCCTTTTTCAGATACTTCGGCTTTCTTCTTTGGCATATTTAATTACTTTAAGTTTTTGACGGAATCTGCGAGATTATATTCCAATGCTTCTTCTGAACTTAACCAGATATCCTGTGGCGGGAGTAACTTTTCCCGAATTATTTTCTCACTCAACTTCGTACACTTACGATAATGAGCAATCATACGCTTAGTAGTCAAATCAAACTGTCTCTGTGTAGCGATTAGTTCATGTTCCTTCCCATAAGTTCCTGCTGCCCACTGATGTGAGAGGATAGACGTATTCGGTGTAATCAACCGACATCCAGGTTCACCAGCAATAAACGTCATGAGTCCAGCACTTGCAATCACACCCAACCCAATCGTATGAATAGGAATACTACTACCCCGCATCACATCAATCAAGGCAAATGCCGACATTAAATCGCCGCCATAACTGGTAATCATTAGCGTAAGGTTTTCAACCTTATTACTGGTCTGAAAATTACTGTCTAAAATCCACGTAATAACATCCTTTGTAGTACTCGTATTAAATTCACTTGCGAAATAATATACGCCGTGATCGGACAATGATGGTGGACGAGTGTCCATCATAAATCCCTGTAAATCTGGCATGTTGTTTGAAAACATCTTACAGTTCTAACTTCAACTGCGACTTCGCCGGAACGTCAGCGGGGTCTGCAATCTTCACAGGCAAGAACTGCTTGTTAATAAATCCACATGCATTACATGCAAACGTTGGGATGGGAACAATAGCTTCCTTTCCAGTAGGTGATACAAGAGCAGAAACTCTCTTCATCAAAACTACTTCCTGGAATGTATAGTTGCCGCAACTTTCGCATGTAACATCCTGTGCGTTACTTAAATCAATATTCATTGGTTGTTTGCTCATATTATCTCCTCAACTTGTTAAAATGGTATGTAATACTGTTATAAAATTAATTTCTTTATCAATCACTTGACTGTCCCACCGGCACCCGTCTCCAATTGCAATGATTGCTTGTGAAATTTTATTGGGGGCATATTGTTCAACATAATCAAATAATACTCGGTATAATTCGGTAAAGTCTTGAATCTGTGCGTCAGCCACAATCTTTCGAATTTCCGTAACCTTATCCTTCAAAGTCAAATTACTGGTCAGTGCATCCACGACCTTTAGTTTAACATCCTGTCCAATCAGTTCATCAACACTTACTTGCAGTTTTCCATCACGGGATTGTAACTGTGCAGTATTAATAATCTTTCTAATATCTGGATAATATACATTAACAATCTGTGCAATCGTCTTCGTATCGTATTCCACATTCTCATTTTTTAGGATATCTGCCAACTTCTTTGCCACATCCTTCTTACTAGGTGGAGTCAACTTATATACCTGCGTTCGACTCACCAGTGGGTCGATAATTCGTTCCACATAATTTGCCGTCAAAATAAATCGGGTTGATGCCGCATGAGCTTCCATCATATTACGAAGTGCCGGTTGTGCTTCTCGTCCCAAGAAGTCTGCCTCATCCAATACAACAATCTTTAAAGGTGCAAATCCAACGGTTGACGCAAATCCCTTAATCTTATCACGAACCGTATCAATGCCACGTTCGTCAGATGCGTTAATAAACATATAATCACAATCAATGTTCTTAACAAGAATTTTGGCGGCAGTCGTTTTACCAGTTCCAGCAGTTCCGTAAAACAGTAGATGTGGAATATCCTGTGTTTGGATGTATTGTTCCAATTTTGCTTTAATTACATCATTACCGATATAGTTTTCAAGAACATCGGGTCTATACTTTTCTGTCCAAATCGTATGTTCGTTCACACCTTTCTCCATAGCCACACTGGCTCGGCAAAAATTTTATTAACAGAGTTATCTACTCTGTCCATTGTATCGTCTGTCCATTCGTTCGGCGCACTTCCTTGTGTCACGGTTCCTGCTCCAGCACTATTCGGTCGTTTGGACATTTCCATTCCAATTGCACCTAGATATTCAAGACCCAATGATTGTAAATGATCGTTCATAGGATTGGTAATCTCTAACCATCGTTTCTGTCCTTTCCCTGATGTAGAAAACACATCAGCAATGTTTATTGCCATAATACCACCGACTCGCATTGCTGGATAAATATTGGTTAATACTTGATGTAAGAACTTTTCATTCCACTCTTCAATAGACTTATATCGTTTAAAACTCTGAGTATCATCCGTACTATAATGTTCTACATTAAAATATGGTGGTGAAGTGAATACTATGTCAAAGTACTCATTATACTCTGAAAAGTCAACCCCTTCCGCGGGTAATTCATAGAAAGTGGTTCTTTTATCGTTCTCAAAAAAACTACTATGTTTTACATAAAATTCTTTTTGTTTTTCATATAATGGGTGATTATCTGTATTGGGGTCCATACCAACATAATGTTCTGTTGTATTTGCCGCATAGAATCCTGCTAACCTATCTCCCCATCCCATTGAAAAGTCCAATACATTTTTAGATTGAAACATATCGTACAATGACTTTGCTACATTTGGTCTGAACTGTGAGCAAGTATATTTCCGTAGATGCAAACATCCTCGCAATGTAGACTTATCAATACGAGGAACTTTTAACGTGAACAGTGACCCCATGAGACTCACCATTGTACTCTTAGTTCTCCATGTTTTCTCGGGACCAGGCGAACGATTTGAATTTGCTTTCCAACGATTTTCTTGTTGAAAATAATTTGATGCGGCATTGCCAGTATTACTTTTTGAAAATAACATTGGGTTGTTTTCAAACAATAAAGAATAATTGGAATTCTTTGTCCGTGAAAACCATTCCTGTTCTTTAATCCCTTCGTTCCAACGAACACTTTTTAATTGCATATAACTAGTATACGCATCTTCTTCACTGATATCATTGTAGGGAATGGCGTACGTCATGCAAACCGTTGCCATACTTTCTTTGATATCATCTACGGAGAACGTTTTTTTAATATATTGCCATTCGTCCGCACTTATTTCTAAGTACGGAGTCATGGCTAAAAATTTATCGAAATAATTTTGATACATTTATTCTGTTTCGGTTTCAATATCCACTGAATTAGTACGTTTTACTAGTTTCATATTATATTCATTGACCTTTGGTTCTCTAGGAATTCCCTCTTTCAATACCAAATCTTGCTTAAATAACTTAGTATAGGCAATGTGATGATGTGGACGACCATCCTTGTGCATTTCATGGGTTAGAGTAACAATTTTTCCCCAATGCTTCTTTAGTTCATCAAACTTTTTCTGATATCCAGAAGTATTGCCACCTTCATAAATGGTATCCGTGTTTCCACCACGCATGGTACCCGTAGTTTGTTTTCCACTCAATAACGTATTAAAGTTGACTGTGCACAAATCACCAGTGGACAATACTCGTAGAGACAAATCGGTATCTTCGTTGTACGTTCCTCTCCACCGTTCTTCTAATCGGGTGTCCAATAATTCAGAATTGATTAGAATGCAACTATATACTCTTGTGTTTTTTATAAATTGACTACGACCTGGTTCTGTCGCAGGAACAAATGACATATACTGACATCCAACCAATCCCAAGTTTTCATATCGGTCACTGAAATCTTCCATGATTCTGAAAAATACACCGTCTTTAACTTTCTTCTTTAAATTGTTATTCCACCGATAAAATCCAAGAATATTATCATCGACTACCCAATGCTTTTTGTGACCATTCTTAACGGCATGATCCCATACAAAATTTCGAACAGGGATACTACCTCTCTTTAATTCACTAAAGTTTTTAGGAAGTTTTATAATCTTCTTCTTGTCTACCTTTGCAGCATACGAATCGTATTCTGCGGGTTCCACGCATATATAAAAATCAATTCCCATTTCTTCAAGCGTGTCAATGGTAAAGGTTTTTTCCCATCGACCTTTGGTAATTACATATATCGGATACTTTGGGTAAATTTTATGAGTATACGCATACTCATAATCTCTCAATGGATTTTCATTAAGATCATAATGTACATAACGACTTGCGTTATTTTCCTTCAAACCAAACGTCTTATATACTATATTACGTTCCATTTGGTTTTTAACAAACACATTGACTATGCACCGTTCCATCAGATACGGCGACCATACAAATTCGGGCAGATTGAAATAATGTTCGCATTCCAAATCGTACAAATTATGATTTTTATAATCAAATTCATATGAAAGTGTATAATCCCAGAAGTCACCTTCAATAAGCGTATTATTTAAAATGTCAGCAACTTTTTCTTTGTGACTTGTGTGGATTTTAATTATTTCCATATGTTATACCTGTATTAAATAGAAATCTGAACCAGATAATACGTTGATGTATATCCGTTTGCATCAAACTTTACGACCGACAATCCCTTTGAACTAATCTGTAAGGTTCCATTATTGATTTCCTTATTTGCCATAAGAATTTCACGAAGATAATCGGCAGAGAAACTAATAGGCGCCACCTTTGTAGCTACGTCGGTTGCCACCGTAATAGAAATTCTATTGGTGTTATTAGAAGAATGACCAATCACCACTTCGGCAGTCTTATCGTCACCTGAACTCATCACCGTAAATGTTTCCACATCATTCAACGCACCCTTTGCCTTCACGAATGTACCAACGAACTTATCATCCAATAGAATAGTAAAATCTACCGCTGGAAGTTTCTTTAACTCCGGTACTGCGGGAATGACAGTTGCATCAGCAAGTACAAACGTTGCCTTCGTGGAGTTATCCGTCAGATTCAACCCCGTCATCTTACCATTAGCAACACTGGCATTGACTGTAATATTTTCGTCCAGTACACCTAGAATCGACCGAAGTTTCTTGGTGTCGTATACGCCGAATTCACCTTCGGGAAACTTAATCTGCTCTGCCGTAATTTCAACAAGAACATTCTTGTCAGCGGAAATAGTACGCACGGAGAGATTGTCACCGTCTGACTTCAAGGTAACACTCTCACACGAACCACCCAAATTATACTTACTAATAAACTTTTCTAGCTTTGACTTTTCCATAACCGTTACCTATTAATTGTTAATATTGTGTATCTTCATACCACATTTTTGACAGTTTCCCGTCCGTAAATCTTGCAAAATAATCACGCCATACATTGTTGCTATGCATACTCTTATAGAACATAATATCCCCGTGGTAATCTGTCAAGTACTCACGACGATAACTTCCTTCTATTCTCTGTAGATGCCCTTTAAACATATATCCTTCATCTGTTATCCATTCGTTATCCCACCGTTCTTCGTACAATTCACCGTTGGCGGTAATAACATACTTAGCCAGTGCATTTTCAAGTGACTTAGTTTGGTACCATTCATCGGTAATCTCGGTATTACCGGGGAGTATTTGTTCTATTCTAATTTCATCAAACATGCCCATAAACTATCTCCATTTATTAATATTGATGCGTAGTCTTTCCCAATTGAAATGGGGTCCTGGATCAATTTTTCTTCCTCTGGGAATTGCAATATCAGAATGTCCAATAATTACTTTCGATGTAGAATCATTATATCGTGATTGTAATTGCTTTATAAGCCATCCCGCACTATTATATTGTTTTTCTGTATATGCTTCTGGTGGGTCATTTTGTAAACAAATACCAATACTATATTTATTTAATCGAAACATTCCCTTATAATAGGAAATACCTGCGTGTGAGGCTTCATACTTGGGATCGATTAATTTAATGATAGTACCGTCGCGTTGAATATAATAATGATAACTATTTCTTTTTTTAATTAATGTTCGCCGTGTCGATTTATATGAACCACCATCATCATAATGTAATACAATATAATTAGTGGCACCTCTTACTGTTTTCTTTACAGGTAATGGCTTATTTAATAATGTTGGTGCCAACAATTGTGCAATCAATAACATTTTTAGCATATATTTCTCCTATAAGCGGCACCAGGGGAGTCGAACCCCGCATAGATTTCTCTAAGTCCTTGGCTAGCATAGTGTGGTCATAACATTGGGGTAGCAACCCGTCCACTCCTACCGTCGTCCCGCCCGACTGTGGTGCCAAAATATTAATTTTTGGGACGATTTAACATCTTTGATAGTTCACTTTGAAACAATGGTACTACCTTTTGAAGAATACCCTCTACAAAGTCAATCTGTGAGGCACGATATAAATTCTCATCAAATATAACAGAAATATTAATTTTACTAGCAAACGAGTTGGGGTCAAACACTCTCTCAGCTCTATAATCAAACTTCTTTTTTACTTCTCTATTTAAGTTCTCCCAACGAGCGGATAGTTCATCACGTTCTTTGGTCAACTTAGTATTATTTTCTTTGAGTAAGGCATTTTGGGCAAGTGCCCGTTCTAATTTTTCCCATATGAAATTGGTTTCTTGTCCCATTAAAACTCTCCTGGAAAACGGATAGACACCCCGACCGGAAAGATCGGGATGTTATCACGGCTCAGTTCTTGATAGCGAACCGTCAAATATTTACCTACCAATTCCTTACGAGTGTTGAATAGTTCCGCTCGATTGCTCTGAGTGCCTTCTGGACGGCAATTGAAACGGTTACCGTCATCTGTTTCCAAGATGAAAATAGCAAGCCCTGCATCAGAGCCAGCACCATCAACAACATCAACAATACGATATTCTGCATCGACAAAATCCTTGAGTTTAAGTAGTGAATACGAACGCTTACCAATTTCATATTCCATCGACGGATTACGAATCATGGTTCCTTCAAATCCTTCTGACACAAATTGTGTATGCTGTTTATAGACTTCGGTTTCATCCATACACTCCACCGTCTTAACCATAACTACATTTGGTGGGGCGTTATGCATAAGATCAATAATAATCTGCTGACGCATAGCATATGGAAGTTCATTGTCCACGATATCATATACATGATACATGAGTAGAGGTGACAGTTCTGGACGATACTTTTTGATAGCCTTCATGCTTTCCTGCAACAACTGATTATTGGGAAGCATCAGTTCACCATCAAGAATAAATCCACCCGTATCAAACCGAAGGTGCTGAATCACTTCGGGGATAATTTCTTTGTTGCCCCGACTCCGTGCTTCTGTACCGTTGAACAACATACGCATACCATTCAACTTGGGTTGAATATAGGACGGCCATTCCACCTTGTTCATATGATCCTTGAACTTGTGCGCCAACATCGGCATAGGCCAGCTATCTACCTTCTCACCTTCCCGATAGAATCCCTTATCCAACTGCTTCTTGATAATAGCATCGAACTCAAAGAACGCCTGTTCTTCACTGTTACGTTCGTTTGCCCGTCCAATGTTTGTTGGTGCGGCAAAGTACGGTTCAGACGTTTGCTTCTTGGTTTCACGGCCCGTCTTGGTCAACTGATACCATTCGGTCTGTGTGTAGAAATTGGTATCGTCTTGAAGGATATGCAACCGCCAGAACTTACGGTTACCGGCCTTGTTTTCAGAAATGAGCAGGTCACTACTTTTAATGATTTTCATATTAGTTGTTAGATTTGCAGGAACACATGCCCTGACACTTCGGGCAATCACATTCACCATAGGAATAGGCCGTACAGCGGCCTGACAACATCTGGAAGTACTTCATACAGTATTTACACATATTTTGACCTCGGTTGTGGTATACTAGTAATATAATCAATCATACCCAAAAAGTCAAGGGGTATTATACATTATTTATTGGATTTAACATATGCCCCTAGTACAAAGGTAGCGGCAATTAATACCATATTTTTCAATATATATTGACCTTCTAATGTTAATATAAATGGGAAGTATATAAACATTCTTTCTGGGAAAATGATTAATGGCATCCATGCTCCTATCATTTGCGTCCACAATAGGAACAAGGTAGTGCGTTGAAATATATTACATAGAAATCCTATCCCAATCAATGTTTCCCAGACGGCAAGTATTTTAATACTAATATACGATGGAATCATTCCAAAGGTAAGTACATTAATAGTATCAGTTGCTAATGATTCGGCAGGAGATACGTTCGGGAAAAACTTCAAGAACCCAAACCAAAAGAATACAATACCAAGAGATATACGCAAGGTATCTAACGCATATCTCTTAAACAACGGTATTAAGTATTGGTCTAATTTAGAAGGAAAAGAAGTCAGTCGCATTCTGGTTAATTTCTGTTGGGATATTTCCCCACTTAAGAGCAGTATAAAAGTCATCCAACTTATTCCGCAATTCATTTTCAAATAACGCATCGGTATCAATATACTCCGTAATCATATCCACAATTTGCGGAGGGTCTTGATATCCCTTAATTGCCAATGCATCAATGTGCAAAGGATTATCCTTCAGATACACATATTTAATCTTTGCGCCATCGGCAATGGGTTCATATCGTGTTTGAATATTGAAATGCGTCAACAATCTGTTATACACAATTGCTGCCTTAATATGTGCAGGAGTTCCCTTCTTGAATCTATTAATACCACCGCCGCCCTCACCTGCGGCAAATTGACTAATATTATTTGCTGAAGTATTTCGTGCCACTTCCAAATAATGACGAGTTTTAATAGATGTTTTCAACGCAAGAATCTTATCATCTAATTCTTGCTTATCTACTCTACCCAAAATATCCTTCAACATTTGTGTCATGAACTCCCGAAATGCTTTAGGAAACGATGATCTTACGACATCCAATCCCTTTACAACGAGTTTACTGACATTCTGGCGGGTTTCCAAGTCATATACCTTATCCAACGCATATCGTTTCTTGGCGACCCAGAATCCCGTCTTGGCGACACTTTCTCCCTTAATGTGGAACTTATGACTATCACAATTGAACATACGCTTTGCCATAGAATTATAAAATGTATTCAACGTACTTTCCATTTCATAGGCAATATTAATCGTAGAAGTAAGGTCATCTGTACTTCCTTCAACAAACAATGGTTTTGCTGGGAAGTATACCGAGTCAGTGTCAACATATACACAATGATCTTTCTGTTCACCCGTTGCCTTTTCATACTTCTTATTGATAAACTTTGCAGTAGTCTTAATTACATCTTGTCCCGTCAAAGTTACTGCTGCAGCATTGTCAACGTCATAGAAACGGAATACGGGCAATCCCAACACACCATACAATGAATTCAAGAAAATCTTCTGAATGTGCTGACGCTGGTCGTAATATGCTGCTTGGACCTTATCACCTTCATTTGTATACTTCTTCATAAGATTCTTATATTCTACACGTTTGGCAAACCATTCTTCTAATACCTCTGGAATGATTCCTTTGGCAGTCGTAGTGTATAATACACCGTTAGATGCAATCGTAAGATTATTTTCTGTTAGGAAATTAACAAATGCGTCATATTCCAATTCCACCGTCGTATCATTACCCATTTCTTGTACAACATAGGCAACAATTTCTTTACGGAAATGTTTTTCCATATCAAAGTTCAAGACCTTAGCAATCTTGGTTTCTGGACTGATATTGAGGCTCATAATAATCGATGGATATAGCGATTGTAAGTCCAATGAATAAATCCAATCATACAATCCAGGTACAGGTTCTTGAACATATGCCCCCGCAAACCCTTCTTCTCCACGATCCAATGCCTCCATCTTTTCCTTGCTATCCTTTGGTTTATCGGTCACGATAATTCCCTTACGATGTAGATAGGTAACGATAGTTCCTTCAAGGAATCTGGAACTCATACCATAATCCTCATACGGCACATGTCCAATGTGACAAATACCACGCACCAAATCGATCAGATTCAGTTTCTTATCTAGATCAACAATAATGCGCACGTCCTGTAAGTTATACTCAATGAATTTATCCAAATCATCTCGGAACAAATCATCAAGAGAACCTTCGTAGTCTACCTTGCCCATACCCACTTCCAATCGTCCAATCGTATCAAGACGATAGTTGGGTTGTTGGGTATATGTGAACTTCTTATACAGGTCCAAATAATCCAACGACGATACGCCAGCAATTTTATATCGTTCCATGCGTTCAGAATACTTTACTCGACCAATAGGACTCAATCGATTTGCCGTACCTTTTCCACATACTTGACGAATACGATTATACAGATAGGGCACATCAAATCCGTTACTGTTCCATCCACTGATAATGGTTGGACAGATTTGTTCATATGAATTAATAAACTTATGGAGTAGGTCTACCTCATCGGCACAAAAGTGTACGGTTGCTTCGTCCGATTCACGGTCAGTATACAACTGGCGTTTATCCAACACAAAGACTTCATACTTCTTTACAAGAGGATCATATAACGCAATCGATGTAATTTCATTGTTTGGATTCTCAGTATTGGGAATGCCATTTTCCATTGACACCTCAATGTCAAAGAATAATGTGATATTTCCCTCAGACGAGGTATCTTCGTTTAGATATAAATCAGTTAGTACGCGAGTTTCCTTTGGAAGATCGCTCTCAAATACATTAGGATTTCCACGAATGAAACGTCTCGTTTTACTGAGGCGTTCTCCCGTCATACTGATATATTTACCCTTGGGGTCACGAACATATGCGTAATTAAAGTCGGAGAGCGGGAGTGTAATAAGTCCCTGTGCATCATCCCAAATATAAACTGTTTGTTCGTCGGACGTTGAATCGATAAAAATATTTTGATACGCCATGTAACCTCTTAAATGAGAAGAACTATCTTAAGTATATATCACCACGGTACTTATGTCAAGTCCCTGTGGAACCAAATCCACCAGTTCCTCGTTCGTCCGCCGACACTAATTCATCTACTTCTTCGACTTTGAAGTTTACGGTGGGGATGAGAATAAGTTGTGCAATCTTTTCTCCAACCATAATACGTTCATATCCATCCGTGGAGTTATGTAAGGCAATCATTATTTCTCCGATATATCCATTATCAATTACACCGGCCACCACGAATAAATTTCGTTTAGTAGCAACTGATGAACGGTCCCGAAGCAATCCACCATATCCCTCTGGGAACTGGATGGCAATGCCTGTAGATACTAACTTTGTCTGTCCTGCCATCAAAACCACTTCCTCGGAGGCATACAAATCATACCCCAAATCACCTGCATGTGCCTTATGTGGCAATACTGAGTTTTCTGATAACCTTTTAGCTTTCATTTATACTGTCTCCTGAAGTTTCTTTAGTGTTTCGTACATAGCATCCTGAATAAATCCTTTCATAGTTTCCTCGTCTCCACCGCCAACTTTTTCAATTATTTGTTGACTACGACAAAATACCTTGAAATGTGGGACTCCTTGAATTCCCCATGTTTCATTACAATAAATTTTTTGTTTTTCTGGCGCCCATGCATTTATCTTAAAGAATTGAATATGTGCGCCTTTTTCTTTATAAAAATTAGCAACCGTTTCGTAGTTCGGCATCGTTGCCTTACATGGCCCACACGTTTCTCCATAAAACATAATAACATACATATCATTATATGTTTCTAATGAAACTCCGTTGGTCATTTCTTTCATGGTAATTTCAGTAACCATATTTTCCTCACTTAATATAACGTTTTAATGCTGCTTTTATATCCTTAATATTATTATTAATTTCATGTTCCCAGAAATATAATACTTTATAACCCAGTTGTTCCAACTCACGCTTTCGTTTTTCGTCACGTTTCCAAATTTCTGCTGCAGTTTTTTTCTTTCCACGATTGTAATAATCTGCGGAATATCTGGCTGGATTACAGTGCCAATAATCTCCGTAACATTCTATAATATACTTCCCATCAATCAAAAAGTCAACATTGTAATTATTAATTGAAGTTTGTGATTCATATGGAAGATTCATTGAATGCAATAAACTCATGATTTTTTGTTCAATTGCATTCAACGAACTTTTTTCCTTTTTTACTTCCTTTTTACGCCCCATCTCTCGCTGCATTAATGGCGGCAATATACTTTTGTTTTGCTTGTACTCCTACAAATTTTTCAATTAGTACATTATCCTTTTCAATGATAACGGTGGGAACGGTTCGAATAGAATATAACTGTGCAATAGACGGCTTCTCTTCTACGTCGATGGAAATAAATGTTGCATCGGGAGTCATGTCCTCTAGCTCCCGAAATACAGGAGCTAGAGCCTTACATGGACCACACCACGGTGCGCTGAATTTAGTGATAGTAATCATACGACTTCACACCCGCCGCCACCACAGGCAACTTCACCCGATAAATCAGTTGCATCATCTAATTCAACAACCTGACTTAAATCAATGTTATGCAGGTTATTTACCAACTGGTCATACTCTTCTTTAGTGCAATCGGTAAAAGGAGCTTGAATATAAGAGCCACCATCATAGGGCAGAACACTTAACGCGGTAAAATTTTCCTTATTCGCCCACATCCATTCTCCGACTTCTTCCCATTCATTTGGTTTAATCGTAACGGTAACAGATACGTTGTTCTTATTTTCGCCCTTACGATGACCGGGCTTCACCCATTCCTTCCATACCTTACTGACACGGGCAAGAAGGTCTAGTGCGGTTTCCTGACGAGTTACAGCCCCTACTGGAGCCTTCTGTGGAACAGAGATAACAGCCTGTTGATTTGGCTTGAAGTATTCATCTTCCAATAGTTCTGGATGATTGATTAGTAAATACGTATAAATGCTTTCGTTCTTACCCACGCGGATACGACGAATATAATAATCATTGTGCCACGCATGAATGCCCGACGAGGAACCTAACACTAGTGACGAAGTACCACTAGGCTTGACGGTTGTTGTACGAGCGGCCTTATTGATACCAATCATTCCAGCAACTCGTTCGTTCTCTGCCTTCACCACATTTGCTGCTTCCTTCATATCCAACTTCAATACTACCCCAGACGCAATACCCGTCATACCGACACCAATCAATGCCTCACGTTCGGTGGTACGTTTCCAGATATCACGAAGATAATGGAAATTGGTATAACTTGCCTGCAACGTTCCGATAAATGCCGCTGCCTTTGCACGGGCGTTATAATCGTCTTGGTCAATAATATCCGATGCATTAATTTCACAGAGATTACAGAACTGGAACGGACGAAGTGAAATTTCAGCACATGGATTCAATCCCCATGCCGCATCATTCGTAAAGAAGAATCCGGGTTCACCAGAACCACTCAATTCAATCTTCTTCCACAAGTCAAGGAAGATTTCCTTTTCAATCTTATGACGAACAATCACCGCAGAATTATTTGCACGACCACGCTGTGCTTCATTCTCCCACCAGTTGCCGAACTTACAGGTTAGCATATCGTCGTCGTCCAAATCAAACAACGCAATCATTGCCGACCGACGAATACCACCAGACAATACTGCATCTGCGATATAACACATAATGTCATGCACTTCCAGTGTGGTGAGTTGTTCACCATTATTCTTACGGTCCAATACCTTTTGAATATTGTGAAGGCAATCCTTCAACGGTTCAGCGCCTGGCGCCTTCCCGCCGGCCGTAATCAACATTGCACCCTTTGGACGAATGTCACGGAAATCAAACAACGGATATGCTTTGCCCTTCATATATGCGGTCACCAACACCTTCACGGCGTCCGCCCATCCTTCGATGCTATCCGCAACAAGGTAACGACGAGACTTAGTAGGCTTATTAATTTCTGGGAGTTTTTCTACGTGCTGACGTTGCACGGAATACCCGACACCAGTTCCCGACAACAATAGGAACATAATTTCACTGAATGCATCACTATGGTCTACGGGAAGAAAGCAACAATTGTATAAACGAGTATTGTTTAAATCAACTGGCTTTCCCGCAAACTGTAAGGAACGCATTGACGGGAGAATTTTCTTATCATATACAAATTTATATGCGGCATCAATTTCCTCTTTTAACTGAGGGAACTTCTCTAGATGCATGTTTTTGTTTCTATCAACTAACTCTGTCCACGTTTCTCTACGTTGCTTGTCTGGTACGTACTTTGAGTATTTCATAAAAGTCGTAATGTCCGACAATAATTTTGATTCTAGCTGCATTTCGGGCAATCTCCGAGCGGTTTAGGTTCATTGGTTCTAATAATTATCACTCACTCTTCTGAAAAATCATCGTGGAGTTCAGATAATTTCTTTGCAAGAGTCTTTTTCAACATACCTTCTCCCGCCTGCATTTGCTTCTTCAACAGAATGCCCTTGGAAGAATTTTCATCATAAATTTCAATCTTTCCAAGACCAGTGTTCATATATACGGGCAACGTAACACCATCAACACCGAATCGATTCTTCATAACGTGCGCACGGCCCGTGTGATTTGCTTTATCTTCCAGTTTCCGCGACAATGAAATCACCAAGTCGGCGGTCATAATTTTCTGATAGGATTCAGCAATCTTATCGGCCTGAATAACTTCATCTTGAATACTACTGCGTTGGGTCTGTGAAGCAGTCCAACATGGAATTCCCATTTCACCAGACATACCACGAATTTCTTCGTAGATTGCTCCAAGTTCTTGGTGTCGAGCGTCAACACGATCCACTGATCGCATAAGGTCTGCGTAATCAATCAACATCAAATCGGGCTTCAGTTTATTACTGATCAGATGGTCAATGTGTGCCCGAATGGTATGAACCGTAATAGAACGTGCTGGATAATACTTAATGATAATATCACCCGTTACACCCTCTACTGCGTCACGAACCATCTGAGGATGCTGTGGAACATTTCCAGGTTCAATACCAGTAAAGATGGTATCATATCGAAGTCCAACATAATTCTCGTTCAACTCCAAGGTATAATACACCACACGTTTTCCGGCCTTTGCTGCGTTTGCTCCAAGTGTAGCAAGTGCCCAACTCTTACCAATACCAGACGGTGCGGCAATAACACCCAGTTCACCAGCACCCAATCCACCGCCAATCAATTGGTCAATAGAATCCCATCCCGTAGGAACTACGATACGAGAAGTACCAGATAGTCGAATACCAATATCCTCTCTCCAATTATGACCAATATTACGAGGTTGACCAGCCTTCATTGCCCCATCAATCAAACTCTTAATTTCACCATACTGTCCCATCTGCAGCAAATCGACAGAACGAATAATAGCAGATTTAATTGCTTGATTTTTTGCAAAGTCTAGAAAACTATCACGAATATATTCCAAATCATCGTCATTCTTTCGTTGGAATGCCGCTCTCAACTGGTCTTTAATGGCAATCTTTAACACATCATCATTAACCACATCCAACTTCACCTTAAATACTTCTAGCGTGGGTAACGCCTTATAATCGGCAAAATAATCTATGGTCGTATCAACAATCCACTGACCCGCATTGGATTCAAAGAATTTAGGATTTAATACATCAAGTGATTGCTGTAAAAATTCCGTGGACGACAACAAACTCGCCAATACTTTCGCCTGAAATGTTGGTCCGTATTTTGCGAGATTGTCTACTATCGTATCATGCTGTGTTGTCATTATTAAATCTGCTAAGAGGAATAAAATTCTGCGATAACCAACTATCGTAGTTGGGGAATGCTTGTAGTAATCTAGACTTCATCATCAACTTTGTCAAGTCTACCTTCCGCAATGAGGCTTGTGTCGTCTGGAATCTATTGACTACCTTCATTTTAGCATCAATCGACATGATACTTTCGTGGAGATTCATTAATGTAATATTTCGTTCAACTATATCTTCATTATTCAGAATATTCTCAATCATCTTGGGAACCTTCTTTATATTTGCATATTTATTGCGAATCATGTCTACCGAAATTTCTGCTGTTGGGTCTGCAATTTCTGGTACATACTTTTTCAAGGTAGCTTCCCCAACACCCTTCACTCCATCAATATTATCACTCTTATCACCATTTAAGGCACGGAAGAAGTGAAAGTGTTTTGGATGAATACCGTAATCTTCCAAAATTACTTGGTCACTAAATGTTTTCTTCTTGATAGGATTATATACCTTAATATTTTCTGAGGCAAGTTGGAAGAAATCCTTGTCGGTGGAATAAATAATACTATCTCCACCTTCCGCAGTAACCAACTGCGATAGATATGCAATCACATCATCTGCTTCTACATTGTCTAATGCAAAAATAGTAACGGGCAAACATTCCAGCATTTCAACCAGCGACACCAACTGCCATTTCATATTTTCTTTTTCTTGTTCGTCCGTCGTTAGATCATAACTCCGATTCAATCGAACCGGAGGTTTGCGATTTGCCTTATACTGCGGGTAAATCTTTCTACGACTTTGGCTCCCACCCTTTCCATCAAAAACAATGATGGTCCGGGTGGGCTTGAACGTGCGAATAGCAAGTCCCAAACTCTTAAAGAATCCAATCATACCACCGATGTGATTGCCATCTTCATCCATTGAAGGAACTGCTGAATATGATCGGATGAATAGGTTCATAGCATCAACCAACAATACCCGACTGTTATATGTCATGCCTTGCGGGTCTTCTTCAAACTTCATATTGTGAAAAATATCTTGCAGATTAGCCATGTAGGATTTCTTTATTGGTTGTTGTAATAGTAGGCGGACAGTTACGAGTATGTGTTTGTGTGCCACCAGTTGTCCATGTGCCCATCAAGTTTGGTGGATTAACTGTGTAGGTGTGCACAACCTCCCCGTCACGCTTTAAGGGTCCGGTGGGTTTCAACTGAACCTGAGACTCTGTTTGCATTAACAACCGACGAAGTTCTAATTCGAAATCGTCGCGGTACTGCCCAATAGTGGCGGAGCTACTGTCCCATGACTTATCATACGCAGACAATGCAATCTGTACAATATCTTCTGGATTATTCATCTTCAGTTGCCGCCATAATACTTACATCTTCAGGATCAAATTCACTCTGATACTTCATAATCAGTGAATCACAAATCTCACTGTAGAGTACTTGCTTCCGAATAGGATCTGCATCTAAGAACCCTTGAAAGTCCTTGGATTGAAACTTCGTTTCTTCTCCCGTAATAGGATCGACATACGCATACCATGCGCCGGCCTGCTTGATCATTTTGTTTTCCTTCAACACCTTCAACCAACTACCCAAATCGTCAATACCACGATTAAAGTAAATTTCAAATTCTGCCGTGCGATGCGGCGGTCCAAGACGATTCTTGACAACATTTGCCTTCACCTTCACACCAATCACATCACCACTGGAATTACTAATCTTACCGAGCAACGACAATCGAAGACGAGTTGATGCATGGAACGCAATTGCCTTACCACCCGAAGTCGTCCACGGATCAGAGAATGCCATTGCATTCATCTTCTGACGAAGCTGATTGGTGAACACCAGTGCAATCCGTTCACGGCCCAACAATCCCGTAATCTTACGCATTGCCTTACTGATAATAATTGCCTTATCAGTTGCATATCCATCCTTCCCGAAGTCTGCTTCCATTTCCTTCTTGGTGGATGCGGCAGCAACGGAGTCTACCACGATGGTAACCAACTTATCCCGTTTCTTGGGGTCTTTACGCACTTCTTCAATAATGGTCGTAATTGCATCGAAGATTTCTTCAACCGTCTGCAACTGGACATATACCAACTTATTCATATCGATGCCGACTGCCTTAAAGAACTCCGCATTGACTGCGGTTTCGGTGTCAATAAGAACCCCTACCCCACCCCTTTTCTGCGTGTTTGCAATCATCTGTGCCCCTATTAGCGACTTACCAGACCCCTCCAACCCAGTAAGTTCGGTAATACGTCCAACAGCAATTCCCCCGTTCGGACGGTTACTAATTGCCACATCCAACATGGTTGCGCCCGTTGAAATGAAATCAGTAAAATCGGTTGGCGTTGATTCTCGTCCATCAAGGAAGAAAGCAACTTGGTCACTATCTTTGTTCATCTTATTCAAGGAGATTGCAATAAGTTGTGCCAACTCATCACGATCTGGTTCTTGAATAACCTTCTTATCTGTTTTTGCCATAATAGTTTCCTATAGTATAATAACGTGAATGACCCACTATGTAAATATAGTGGGTCATCCAAGTAAAGTCAAGTGATGTTAGTTAAATACTTCGTCAAACTCGTCAATCATATCCTTGACTGACGTTGACTTAAGTTCTGCTGACTTAGCTGCCGTGGGTGAGGTGGGCTTTGTAGTAACTTCTTCCTTCACTGGAGCAGCAGTGGGAGGAGTCTTGGCCGAATCTGGGTCGAGGTATCGTTCCAGAGCAACCTTCAATTCTTCGTATGAGGGTTCCTTGAAAATTGAACGAATGTCGGGCTGATCGGTGAGAAGCTTCTGAATCTTATCTGCAGAATCCGCAAGTGGCGTCTGATTCGGCTTAGGACGAACCATCGTCTTTGCAAAGTTGGTGTCACTCTTTTCCTGCGGGATATATTCTACCACAATGTCACGGCCGTTCTGTACGTCAGTGATATCGCCGTAATCGGGGTCAGAGATAATAGACAACAGTTCGGTATATACAATCTTACCAAACGACATGAAACGAACGCCCTTATCTTCTTCACCACGAACAATGATCGGAACGAATGTACGAAGCTTTGGACGGAACGGACGTGCCTGCTGCCAATCATCCTTAGAACCACCTGCCTGCAGTGCGTCTGCAAATTCTACGATGGGGTCACGGTTGCCGTTTGAGGTAGGAGAAAGATGCGTCTTATTACCGAGATAATGAAAATATAGTTCAACGAACGGATTTTCCTTGTTATCCTTCCACGGAACAATACGAATAACCGTCTTACCTTCCGTGGGCTTCCATAGCGCATCGCTACGGTCGTTCTGACGAGTGAACTGGTTGAGCTTAGACTTGAGTGCTGAAATGTTAATTCCCATACGTGTGTACCTCTTAGAGTTTAGAATGTTTTGTTTAGTGAGTGTATTGCCCACTTTGTAAAGGTAGTGGGCGAACCTTAGTTTGTCAAGGGGGTATTATTATAATTCTATGATATCGGATAATTTAGTATTAACTACTTTAAGTTTACCGTATGCGGTAACCAATACAGAATTTTTTAATTCATCCCAATTAATTCGAAATGATTTATCTAACACGCCATTGTTTTTCAATTCAATCAATTTATTAATTGCATTAATTGTGTAAATTGTATTTGTTTGTTTTTTTCTATGCACAGAAATTGTTGACGCAGGTGGTAATACATTTGAATGTGTTTTTGTAATATTATATGTTAATACCAATTGATTAGCATCTTCTATATTTTCTAATAGATATAATTTATTAAATACTAATACATACGAATTTTTTATAATATCAATGGTGGCGTCTAACTCATCTACGGATGTGAACGTACACAGTAATTGCGTTTCAGTATTCATATATAACATCCATTAAGGGTATAACAGTATTAATAAATATTATAAATAAACGTCAAACGACCGTCAAACAATAGATATTTTACTCCGAAATTGCTCTTCCTTTCAACATCTCCCAATCTTTCTCTGGACGGTCGATTGTAATATTTCTTGTCCATGCCGCATCTAATACCGGAGTGGGTACATTAAGTTCTCGCGCTACATGACGAATTGCTGAAATATCTTTGGGAAAACACGTACCGCCAAATCCATTATGACCGTCTGGTCCTGGTACTTGCCAGTGCGATTTACCCATACGAGAATCTTCTCGTACTGTATGTTGCATGGTTTGCCAATCAACTCCAAGTGCATTAGCAATATTTTCCATTTCATTTGCAAATGCTACCTTGGTGGCAAGAAATGTATTACATACATACTTATACAATTCAGCTTCTTTTGCACTCACAACCTGTGCATATTTAACGGAGTTTACAACACTTTTAATTTCGTCTAGCACATCGTGTACCGCACCATCAAACTGTCGGCCGGCACAATGTCCCAATAACATAACGTCTTGATTTAAATAATCATTTTTATAATTTGCTTCCGTTAAAAACTCCGGATTAAACATTATAGCATGTCGTGACGGATTTGTTTCTTGTAATCTATTGGTCGTATTAGGTGGCACCGTGGACTTGATAATTATTATCTTTGGAATCTCACTTTTACAAATATCGTTTACTACCGATTCAACAATAGATGTATCACATTCACCAGTAGATTTCATTGGCGTTGGAACGGCAACATATATTAGATCGACCAACCCTACCAATTCTTGTAGAGATTTACATGACGGATTTGTTGCGGGATTTAAATCAAATGTATGCACTGTTCGATGCTTTAAGGTATATGCATTTAATACAGCACCGCCAACATATCCTAACCCAACTATTCCTATTGTAAAACTCATAACCTTATCTCCTTAATATTATTGTATGTAGTTCCAGAATACACACGTACTGGGAATTTTTTGTTTTCTTCTAAAATATCTTGTATCTGATGCAGGATATTGATGTCCATAGTTTGCATATCCAACAGTATACTGTCATATGTATACAACACCAAATGATTTGTTGTATTTTTTATGAGATTAATAATACGAGTTAATTTTGGAAGTGTTCTCACCATTTCTAATGATTGTACATAATAATTAAACAGTTTATTTGCACTGGGCGTGTCCACATTTACCGTGATGCCACTTGGTAGTGTTATCGAAGTTGCAGACGTATATTGTTTTCTATGTTGATGAATCTTTTCAAACAATTCAAAATTATAGGTTTCGGTACTTGAGCCATACATGACTTCAAAGGTTCGTCGTTTACTTTCCGTATACATGTCTTCGGTAATGTCCGACGTATTAAAGTAGACCTTCGCAAGTTCGGTATGAATGGATTGTTCACTGGGTAATATTACTCCCAGTTCATTTGCCATCAATCTTAGATGATATGCTTCAAAGTCCATTTGTACCAGTGACCCAGACGGATATCTACTAATGAAACTATCACGGGAACCATCCGACTTATTTAATGCGGCAAAGTTTATCCCTCCAAATCTATTACTCGGACGACCTGTAGCAGTGTATGGATTATATTCTGTATACACCATATTATCTTTGAACGCACGTTTTGCATCGGATGAAAAATGTTGTGATAATAATGTTCTGTCTACGCACAGTCCCGCAGATTCAATATCCTTCAATGTAGACAACAATTCGTACATATACTCGTATTGTGACGGATCATATAATGAAAAGTATAAAATAAATTTATGTAGTATCGTATTATACTTTTCACCAATTGAACCCCATGTTGTTAATGGAATAATTCTATTTACGTGACGCATATTGTGAAACATGTTGTGTGTTTCACGAATATACGAGGTAAATATATCTTCTAATGGTGGGATGGTCATTTGATGAATATACGCAATTGCTGATACGTCCATACATGGTGTATTCATTACTTTACTGTTTGCCGTAAAACACAGTGCATTTCCAACCGGCACTTCAAATTGCGGCGCATCATCATGTGAAATGGATACAGTAAAACTTTCACCGTCCATGAATGTTATGCACATGCACAACAATTCATTTTCCATAACATGGTAATATACATCACGAAAAATCGGGGTGCAAATATGCACTTCCCGATCCATTCGTAGCTTCAACTCGTTATATTGTTCGTAACTATTAATAACCATTTATACCTCTTCGGCGAACCAATACTCCAGATAACTTGTAATATACTTCAAGAGGCCACCAAAAGTCAAGTCCACCTCTGATACAACTGTACGATTAGTATCTTCTACTCCGTACACATATATTCCATTATTTTTTTGAAATGTCTGTTTTTTCCCCACAATTTGCCATTTTATTTTTGCCGTAACAAACCGTGGATTTTCTGTAAATTCTTCATATTGACTATTATCTACCTCAACAATAAAATTTTTATCGGTAACTTGTCGTACAAAATATCGTATAATAAATCCATTCTTCGCATCGGGCTGGGTAACAATAGGTAATGACTGTGTAGGCATTTCATCTAAAATACGAGTTAACCGTTGTTCATCGGTTTTATAAAGTTTCTGTAATAATGTCGTATCTATCATGGCAATGTCTGTGTTGCGGTGGGTATGGCACTAAACTCACTCTTTGCAATAGCTTCTTTCCATTTTTTCCCAAGATAATTAAATCGTGCATGTATTTTGGTAGTCCAACCGTCAGTACCGATATTATCTTCAATGCTGATTATTTGGAATGCCCCAAACGCTTTATAGAACGTAGGAATTCTATCAATCCAAAATAATTCTCCTACACGTAATCCAGAAACGCCCGGCATAGTTAAATCTGCACTAATACTTAATGCACCAGGTGACGCACCAAACGCATTTGCATCTGCTCCGTTAGCGGTGTCGGCCATAGCAGCAACCATGTACTCAGGAAACACTTCTATATATCTGAATAAACTTTGTAATCCAAAAAATTCTCGTTGTTTATCTTCGATTGTTTTATTAATTTCTTGTAATTTTGCAGTTGATTGATTTAATAACGATTGTTGTTTTGCACACTCATTACACTGCGCATCGGTTGGTCGATTTGCAGCAGTAGCTGCTTCGTTGGTAGGACCGGTAGTTGGGTCGGGGATTACTACCGCATTCCATTCTATGTGGATGTGGTTACCTGGAGCAACATTAAACTCATCACGAATTTCATATCCATTGTATGTAAAGTTACGAGCACTTGCGCCGGTCTTTCCCCAATATTGTAATATTTGTTCAGCATTTGTGGGATTGTGTACTGGTATATCTATAGCTTGATTCGTATAATGTGCAGAACCATTCGAATGTACTCCAACCTCATTATATCCCTTTTCTCCAAATATGTTATTCTGCGTTACCTTAAATTCATTTGCGTGAAGGACTCCCTTAGCGTCTGGTAGGTTAGTCCATGTTGCCGCTTTAGCAATATACGCATTTATATCTGTCCGTACTTGGTCCACTGTCTTTGGTGCAGCGCCCGGTACTGGGTCACGAGTATCGCCATACTTTCCACTTGTAAGTGGAATACATTTATTACATATGTCGTTATTCTTGTCAAGATATCCCTTCGCCAATGTTTGTACTGCTGCCAAATCTGTATTTTTATCGAACGTCACCGCTGCTAAATCTGTACCATTTGCTTTATTTGAAGTACCGGCAGTTTGTGCAGTTGTTTGTGTATTTGCGTCACCACATATTCCGTTTGCTTTTAACATGGCGTCACGTTCAGTTTTTGGTAGTACCGTCAAATCTGGTCCTTGTACAAACGCACTATATCTTTTATTGTCGCCCGTGCCTACCGTGCCCATCAATGAAGTAATTGCAAACATTTCGCGCATTGCATCGTATGGACTAGATATTTTTGGAGATTTTGCATAATCAACATCTTCTGCCTTCACCGGTGCGTTAGCAGCAACTGTTTCTGCTTTTATTTCTTCAGTGGTCTTACCGGTATTTGCTACATTTTGCATATCGGCAGGTTGCACTAATCCCAATGTAGCAATTTGCGAGAACATTAATTTCGGTAACGACAAATCTACCGAACAATCAATTAGTTCCGATCCCACCAACTGCCCAAGTTCATTTACTCGTACATATTTGTTGAATACATGAACGTCATTTATAAACTTAGACACCGCTCTATCTGAACTATCACGGAAGTTAGAATCCACCACCATATAACTATATGGATGTCCCGAGCCGGTTATTGGATGAGCAATATCCAACGTTAATTGCCAATAGTTTAACGTTGCGGCATTCATACGTTCTAATAAATTCGTAATACCACGCAGTATGGTATTACCGCTCAGCATACTTTCTATGATGGCTTTATGATTTAACCATACTCCTGCACTTAATAATCCCCGGTCTTTCTTATCAGCAACGTCCTTAACCTTGGAAATAGAGTTTTCAAATAATGTTTTCCCAGCGGTATCTTCGGTGGGGTCACCGTTATAAAATCGTTTTGTTTGGTCATTTTTTGCATAAAATATGCCATCCGATCCCGGTGGTTTATATTGTGGATTCTTTTCTGCTGCTTGTGCTGCTTTTTCATTCACAATAATCATAGTACCAGGATTAACCGACCGCAAAAATTCATTCATACCAACAAAAGATTCCATTGGATCGTCAATATATGGTTTTTTGCCTAAGTTGGTATTTGATCGATTTTCATCGGTTGCATAGGGTAATAATATTCCAAGTTTATCCAATTCAGATTGTTGTAATACGGATGAGAAAATAGATTTAATGTCTTTATTTATTATTACATTAACAAAAAATCTCCATGTCACAAAGTATGCATCTTCAGTAAATCCATCAGAGTTTTGATTGACATTTGGGTTCGGGTCAGTTGGCGTAGGTTCTCCTGCCGTTTTATTTCCATGTGGAATAAATTGTACGTGACTTTTCCACTCTCCATTACCGTTCATGGTATTATCTAATGTGGTTTTAAAATTTTTACCTCCCGTCGTAGTATCAGAAAAATATGAAAATACACTATTAGTATCACGGGAACAAAAATATCTTGCCGATGGGTCTTTTGCAGGAGTTACGGTATTTTTTGTGGAGTATGCCCACGCATCTTCTGATGGTCCTACAATTTTTACCGTGCAATTAAATGACCCATCAGAATTGGATTTAACACTAAAATTTGCAACTCGACCAAACATCCACATATATTGGCCTTCTGATTTGTACGCATACTCATTAAGAATTTCTTCCAACCCAATTTGATTCATGGACAACTTTGCAAGCAACTGCTTTAATTTAGGTCTATCGTGCCACGGAAACAAATAATCGGCAACGTTTGCACGTTCACCAATGCTCGGTGATAATTCTGGTGCAAACTGTTGCCCCCATTCCAATACCATCCCCACACCAGGTACTAAAAATGTTTTATGTAATGTTTCCAATTGAGATAACGACGGCACCGAAATTTCTAATTGTCCATGTGCCAACAACCCATTTTTATTTAGTCCAATAGTTACTTTCGTAATACCGGGCGGCGGAATTCGTATAAACTCGTTAGTACTAAATGTGTTAGCTTTCAAATCAAATATACGAGAATTCATTACATTTTTGTTCGATGCATATACGCGTGCATTAGTACCTTTTTCAGTGTACGTATACCCGACTAATGGCATATCTCCATCAACCGATGAATATATATCCTCATATTTTACATCTTCATTAAACGCATGTAACCCCAACGTAAATCCAATATTACCGTCACCCATATCGATTTTACTTAAATCAAGTGTCGTTGTTGCTTTTATGAACGGCATGGCAACTTGTACGGTATTATTTAATTCAGACCGTGCATCTAAAATACGTCGTATATTTTTATTTATAACTTTGTAGTCAAAAGACCCTTTATCGTGTGCCATATGCGTTTAATAGTTTTGAGGTATAGTAATAACTGTTCCCGGTTTAATAAATATAGACCCATTAAGTCCATTGTTCGCATTTGCAATAACATACCACAAAGTTGCCGACCCCAAATATTTGTATGCAAGTGTATCCCATCTATCACCCATACGTGCTTTATATGTATATTCTACTTGGTCTTCTATGGGGTCAACAGGTATTGCGGAGGAATAATATCGTTTCCCTTCGTCGGTTCTTTTTACAATAATATTACGTTGGTATTTTAGCATAGTTTATATCACGGGTCAATGGGACGGCCGGCTTCATCAATTCTTTCTCCGGCGGAAATTCTTTCTGCAATAGTTCGTGAGTCTTCATAAGTTACACCCAGACGGCTATCTACCTCAACCTCGATTGCGGCAGCAGCCATTGGCGCATCTTCTTTGGAGTTTGTTGTTTTACTTTTCGGGGCAGGAACTGGAATTGTTGGGGAGAATCCTTTCATAGGCGTTCCTGGAGTACCGTCCGTATTAATACCACCATCCGTTATTCCATAGAATGGTGAATCGGCAATTCGTGTTGCCTTTTCTATCAAGATAAATTTAATATCCATTTGTGCTGCAATTGGTACTTGTTTTCCAGTATCAAGTTCCCATGATTCAGAAAGTTCAGTAAAATTAGTACTTAGACTAGTAACATATCCAGGTTGATTTACGTAAACATTACCGATAGTCAATCGTGTAATATTAGGTTGCATAATTCCTTGATTAAATCCATACGGAAATACCAATCCAGTTAAATAGTTAATACGTCTCCACACTATATCCAGTTCATCTCTGGAAAATGCAACAATTCCAAGTTTAAATGAAATTTCTCGTTGAACTCCGACATAGTTAACAAATTTTTCCATACGACCAATATATTGATATGCTTTATACTCAGGTGTAGCAGATTGTTGTAAATCTTTAATATATGCTCTAAACTGTACTGGTGAATCTTTACCCATTGCAAATGAAACTACAATTGCATCTTCAAATGTATGATTAATTGGTTTATATGCTTCTTGTACTTTAGCAAACTTAGAATTTATTTCTTTATTGGATGGGTCTTTAATATATGAAAGTTTTTTATTTTTTTTATTCGGTGTACGAGTTACAATGGATGTTCGTGGCCCATCTTTTGCATCGCCTGGGTCTGACCGTGTTAATCCATCTGGGGACTCAAAATATTTAATAAACGGTACGGTGTCGAATTCATTTTTAAAAAACTTTGTATATTCTGTGTGGTAAATAGTATTGGCAACAACTGTCGCATTAACAATACTATTTAATTCGGGCCGTGATTGCTTCCATCCAGATGAATTTGCCGGTGTACCATATCCAAACTTATCGCCAATATTTCTTTTTTGAAGTGGACTAAATGCGGATAGCGTTCCCAGTGCAGTTCCTACAATACTTGATACCGCACTAGTTAGTCTGCTGGTCAATGCCCCCAAGATACTTCTTGAACCGGTAACTTTATCAGGACCGGTTTTTCCAGAAATTTTTTGTTGTAAATATTGACTGACGAATGTTGGATCGGGTTTTTTATACAAATTATTATATGTTGAAACTTGTAGTTGACCCAATTTTCTAACATTTTCGTATGATGTATCTGTTTTTCCTGCCAATTCATTTAATGGACGCAAGTTTCGTTTAACATGTAAAAACGGTACTGCGTTTGCCACTACAAATGCTGGATTCAATGCTCTAGTAAGTTCAAACGTATTTCCCGTTTGTAGTAATTGTTGTTTGGCAAGAAATAATAATCCAGGTTTACTTAGTTGAAATAACGTTAATCGTTTTACGTCTTGAATCGTACTTTGTACTGGTAATGAACGATCTTCATATTTCGTCCAATATCCTTTGCCCGGTGCACGAACAATTAATGGTGCATCTGCTTTTCCATTACTAGCAATACCATTATCAAATTTTGATGTTGAGCCGGCATATAGTTTATTAACATTTTCGTTAAACCGTTGTTCCAGATTCTTAAATGCCATGAATAATTCTCAGTACAGAGTTTAACGGGATTGTGTACCGAACACACCAACCGTCATTGCTGCATCGTTAACGTTAACTAACAGTTTCCCAACCTTGGTACCATCCATATTTACTTGGATGTTGGAAAGTGCGGTAATAAAGTTACTAAGTTTTTGGTCTAACTTTTGTTCTATTCCCGATGTATTCACGGAAATGTTTTGGTTACCTTCTTGGGAGCCTCCCATCATACCCGACAGCATAGGAAGTCGAGACATTAATCCACTCATTTCTGGCATCATTGCTCCCATTGCAGATGCAACCGGCGTGGCTTTCTTTCCAAATAATCCACCCAATTTACCTAATGCACTACCTCCCAATTTACCTAATACACTACCTCCCAATTTACCTAATGCACTACCTATTAATTTACTAGGACCACCGGCAATTGAACTTAATGCACCACCTATCAATGGAATTTTCTTGAGTAGTGGTGCTGCTAAGGAACCTAACATGCCCATCGGACCACCTGCAAGACCGCCGAGTAAGTTACTACCAATACCACCTAATCCCACCTTTCCGAGTAAGTTTCCAGCAAGGCCTTTCAATCCCCCGCCACTTAGTAATCCCGTAGCTTTTCCAAGTAAATTACCAGCAAGTCCTTTTGGAATAAATTTATCAAATAATTTATTTGCTATACCGGAACCAGTTAACCCACCGGCTGCCGACCCTAGCACTCCACCTAGAGGTCCACCGGCAAGTGTACCACCGGCGCCACCAAGGAGATTTCCAAGCAATCCTCCCCCAGTAGAAGTTAGGCCCTTACCAATTCCTCTAAGCACACTATTACTGTTTTTATACTCATCATACCCATCCAGTGCTCCCCCGATGGCCGATCCAAGTGCTGGGATTGGTTTGGCTATTTTTGTTACCATTGAAGTTACACCGGGGAGTTTTCCCAATACTCGACTTCCCAGTGCTTTAATAGACATGTCGGTTAAAGTATCCGCATTAAGTTTATTAAGGAACGGCAATCCTAACTTTTTCACCATATCGGCATTTATTACGAATTCGCCGTTGGACAATCGTGTCGGAATACTATCACTTTTACCCGTACCAGGACCTGTTACAAGTCCACCGGATGCCTTTTTTACTGGAGGAGTTGTTAGTTGACCTCTTAAGACCGCCTCGTCTGCCAATCTTTGGTTATAACGATCTCCTGAAGTTGCGTGTGGTGCAAATTGAGGAAGTCTGTCTATTCCCGATTCCATCCCCCTAAACGGATTACTTGGTCCAATGTTTCCCGGACTAAGTTGTTGTAAACGGTATATATTATTTAATTGTTGTTGTTGGCGGTCACGTTCTTTCACGGCCTCCAACCCCGCAATCATCCCCGCCTCAGGCCCCATCATGGCCATATTGGTCATGGTTTCTGGCACCATTGCTTTGTTTACCAATGATGTAGCACCTGCGTAGTCTCCCCCTATTGCGGCTGTCTTGGCTGCTTCTTTAAGTTTTTTCTGTTCCTCAAACGAATCGGCGGTAAACTTTGCGACGATGGCTGCAATTGCTAAAATTGCCGCTCCAATTAGTCCTGCAGGAGTTAAGAATGCAAGCGCACTTGCTATTGTACCACCAACACTAAGAACAGTAGCTATTGTAGATAAAGAACCGGCTATTAATCCTAGTGGAACTGCCAATACCATAACTGCTGTTAAAATATGATTCAATAAACTATTAGTTTCTACTTCAGGTGGAACTGCATTTTCGTCTGGTGTTTTTCCCGCCAATCGTTGCATATCGGCCATCGATATACCAAATGCACCAGATAACGCCAATTGCTCCGACCGACGCAGTTTAGTGATATCTTTTCCAGTGGCAGCAAGTTGGGAACGAAGTTCGTTGAATAATGCACCCGTATCACCACTTTCTGCAAGTTGTGCCAAGGAATTGGTATCTAAATTGAATCCCATTGCCCCCAGTTCCGATGTCTTTTCTAGAAATCCTTCAAAGTCCCCGATGATACTATCGCCAATTTGATCTACTTTACCAAGGTCTACGCCAATTTTCTTTGCATCGGCTGCAGCACGGGCAAACGAATCGGCAAATCGTAATCCATTCCGTGCCATTAAGTCCGAATATTTTCCGATAGCTTCCATTGCCACAGATGCCGACAATCCCTTTTCTTGGAATCGTGCCATGAACTGCGATTGTACGTCAGATACTTTACTTAAATCACCCATCGTTTGTGTAACCAATGCACGACGGGCAGTAACTAATTGCTGTACTGAAATTCCATTAGTTTTTGCAAATTCTGCTAATGTTTTTCCCGTATCTGCATTTATAGTCCCAAATTCTTTTTGAAGTGTAGAAGTTGCTGCTCGGATTTCGGTGGGAGTGGCCGGTTGTTTTATGTCGGATACTCCTGCTCTGGATGCTTTTAGTTGATCAGTAGCTTGTAACAATTCCTTCTTTGCATTGTCAAAATTACCAGTAATTAATTCACCAAGTGCTGAACCGACTGTATTAGAAACGTCACCTAACCCCGTAGTAAGGTCTAACGAGTTAAATGATTCTACTATACTTTGTACACTGCCGATAAATGCGTCCGCTTGAATTTGTGCTGCAGTAGCAAGATTTACTCCGAACTGTTTTTGCGTTTCCGTCAACGTAGAAGTAAGTTTTTCTAGGTTTTTATTGAATCCTGTAAATTTTGCAGTAAGATTATCGAGACTTTTAGCTAAACTAGGTGTGCCACTTCCACCACTTCCACCACTTCCACCACTTCCACCGTTCGTTCCCAGTGCCGCAGTATTGGTGGCAAGGTTTGTGGACAACGTGGTTAATGCACTTGTTAAACTTGCAAAATCAGCAGATGTTGGAGGTGCCATTTAGTTACTCAACTAAAGCGTGATAGGTTGCAATAAACAATGTCGTAACGTTACCACTGGGAACGGTTACTAACGGAGAACCAGACAGTGCAATTCCCTTATATGCTCTACGACTTTCTAATCGTGCCATCGGTGCACCCGAGACTGCATTGCCTTTGAACATTAAATCCCCGACCAAGGTTGCCAATGGCATGCCGGATACCGAGGTTCCTTTATATAATTTATTACCGACGACGGTATATAACGGAGCACCAGAAATAGCCGACCCTTTAAATGCCCGTCGATCACCCACTAAGGTAATCAACGGACTGCCGGATACGGCCATTCCTTTGTATGCTCTATCATTTTCTTGTAAAAGATGTCGAAGTAGTATCATCGTTTATTTGCTTTTTCAAATTGTTTAGTTTCTTCTTCTTTCAATTTTCCAAACTCTTTAATGTAAAAATTTCGAAGATAAACCGGCATTTGGTATAAATCCATTACACTAAATGCACCTTTTGAATAATGCGCAACAATCATGATGTTTCGTAACAAATCAATTTTATACTCGGGCGTCAGGCCAAAAGAAGTTAACGCCAATCGGCAACCTCACCGTTTGCTCAGTTCCACATGTACATTCCACTGATACATTGAAATTGATATCGGGTACTTTGGTTCGATATTGTTCACGAAGATATCGGGCATCTTTAACTAATAAATTATCCACAAATGCCCAAATCTTTGCTTTCGACATATCTCCGTTTACCGACTTAATCATTGCCTTTAACCGAGAGGTACTTTCTGATTCTACGTCAGAACTAATTTTCTTCAATGCCTTCAGTTCTTTATCGATTGTCAATTCATCGCCGCGGGTTAACAACTTTAACGCCACTTCTGCTTTTGATAGCGGAAGTATTAATGTAAATTCACTACTTTCCGTTGTTTCCGGTGAATTTTCTGTTTCTAATTCTGATAAGTTTATTACCTGTTCTACCGTACTATTACATGACGGACATTCTAATGATACTTCATAATCCTTTCCATATCCAAGAATACGTGCGGCAATCATTACTGCATTTAAATCACCTAAGTACAAGTCTGCCGCTTTCACCCCCTTTGTGGCAATTAAAGCGTCAATCAATCGATCCAATACGACACCCTTTTGAATTAAGTTCTGTGAAGTCAAAATATCTTCATGTTTTGCCGTCATGTATCGTAATTCAATTTGCCCACTTCTCAGTGGACTATCTTCGGGATAAAATAATCCCTTTGATGGCAAATCAATTGTTTCTGTTGGAAATACATCTACTGTTTCTGTAACTGGTTGGTCTGTCATAAAACCTCTCGGATAAAAGTATACTCACTATACATATCAATCTTCTATATTTTCTATCTCAAACTGTTGACGATAATCCATATTAATTCGTTTTACAAACTCTTTAAACATGGATTTACTACGTTCGGGGGTAACTAATGCTCCATCAACAATCATATCTGCGGTTGCTTGCTTTTCTTTTAAGGTATCCCGCATGTTTTCATCCACTGTACCTTCACACATCATATAATACACTTGGACTTGACCCTTTTGTCCAATACGATGGGTACGGTCTTCTGCTTGTTCATGTTCCGCAGGCAACCAGCCCATGTCGATAAAGACCACCGTATCAATTGCTTTTTGTAATCCGTCAATGCCCATACCTGCGGCACGTAAACTAAACAATCCTACCTTTGCTTCCCCAGAGATTAGTTTATCAATTGATGTTTGCCGTACAGTTCTGTTCATTTCACCAGTTAATAATGCTGCTTTATCTCCATAGTGTTCTGTTAACAATTTTAACGGTTTTATATAGCAACTGAAGACCAATATGGACCTATCATTATCAATGAACTCGTCAATCATTTCAATTAATCGTGGTAATTTCTTTTCGATTAAGAATCCCTGCAATTTCGGCATATGTTGAATCGACGGGCGTCCATCCATCTTCCATTTCCCAAACATTTCTTTCAACAGTTTGTTATATTCACCTTTTTCGTCCTTGGTGAGTTCCACATATAAATCGTTACGTTGCTTATTTGGTAATTCTTTCAATACTTGGTCTTTTTTTCGTCGAATTACTAAATCTTTTGTACGATCATGTAAATCTTGTAGATTCATGGGTGCCGCACCTTTCCATCCACCATATCGTTGGGTAAAATGAAAGAAGTTATTGAATCGTTCTTTATCTAAGAAGTTCAATAAGGCAAACGCTTCAATAGGACGGGACATTACAGGAGTGCCCGTCAAGAAAATTGTATATTTTGTTTTTATTCCGGGGTACTTTCGTCGTTCTTTCCACGATCCCAAAATACTCTTCGCCCGAATGGTTTGTCGGTTCTTTAAATAGGTTGCTTCGTCACACACTAACAAATCAAAGTTTTGGTCACGTAACCAATGATTGTTTTTGGCAACGGCATCATAATGCGTGATATGAAATTGGTGGTCAAGGTGTCCATCATAGGTTTTACTATCCCAGATCGTTGCATCCTTTCCAGTGAATTTTTTGACCTCGCGTTGCCAGTTGACGACCACGCTAAGGGGACATACAATAAGGGTCTTCAAGTTATGTAGTTGGGCATAAGCAATGGCCTGTACGGTCTTGCCAAGACCAGGAGCGTCGGCAATTAGACACCTTCCACCTGCTCTATCGACAAACTGCACACCCACTTTTTGATAACCATACAGGTTTAATTTTAATCCTGGTACCGTGAATGTGGTATCTTCTTGTTCACGGATTTCGTCCAAATCTTCCCGTCGTTCTTGTAATTTCCCTAACAGTTTTTCTGCAGAACTTGACAAGATTGCATTGGGAAATGTTTTCATCATTTTGGGCAACTGTACCGAAGGAAATTCCCATCGTTTATCGTCCCCGTTCCATTTTCGTCCATCAATTTCGTACTTAAATTGTGCCAGTAATGTTTTATCATACGGCATGACAACGTAGGCCGTTTTTGCATCCTTTAAATGAATGTTAATTGGGCCGGTTTGTACTTCTTGGGTTGTCTGTGGGATATGTGACAGTTTAGTGCGAGGCAATGATAAGTCACTTATGTCCGCATCAAGTAATGCCCGCTTAGATGCTTCTACCCAAACTGCGGGCAATCCTGGTGTGGAGGTGATCCATTGTAAATACTGCGGGGCAGACCGTCTTACATTTCCTAACGTCTGCCCCGTGTATTTACCCCACGTAAAAATTACTTCGTCTAACGACGGATGCATTACGCGTCAGTGGGTTCCGTAAGTTCTTCTTCGGTTTTTGGACGAACATATACCATACGTTCCATATCCAACTTCCAACCCGCCTCGGGGGTTAATCGAAGAATCTGCATCATTTGTGAATTTGATTCTTGAATCTGCTGCAGTAGTTCTTGTTGAAACTTTCGTAACAACTGATTGTTTGTTTGAATCAGTTGCTGTAGTGCCAAGGGTACTTCTAATGTTATTTCTGTGTTACTCATATAATCCTCGTATGTTTACTTTATTGTCAATCCACTCAAATGTTTTTTTAATCCCTTCGATCAATGGATAATTCGGTTCCCATTTAAGTAGTTGCCGAATTAATTTATTATCGGACGATCTTCCCCGAACTCCCAACGGACCATTGATATGTTTAACACTTAACTGCTTTCCAGAAATTTTCATAATTAAATACGCAAGATCATTGATAGAAATCATTTCTTCTGATCCAATATTAATCGGTTGCTTTATATCAGATTGCATCAATTTGATTATACCAGTTATGCATTCATCAATGTATAAAAATGATCTAGTTTGATTGCCGTCTCCCCAAATTTCAATAGTACCTTTATCTGTTGCCATTGAAATTTTTCTACATAATGCTGCAGGAGCTTTTTCTTTTCCACCATCCCACGTTCCTTCTGGACCATAAATATTATGAAATCGTGCGATCCGACATTCTATACCATAATTTTTATTGTATGCCATGTACAATCGTTCACTAAATATTTTTTCCCAACCATATTCACTGTCCGGATGTGCAGGGTATGCAGAACTTTCCTCGCAGTTGGGATTTGCTGAATCTAGTTGGTTTTCCTCTGGATATATACAGGCCGACGATGCAAAAAATACTCGTTTAACATTTGCTAATACCATTGCTTGTAGTATATTAATATTTATTAACGAAGAGTTTGACATTATATCTGCATCATGTACTCCAGTAAATATATAGTTTGCACCACCCATATCCGCCGCTAGTTGATATATTTCATCAATATCGGATGTTATTAATCTAACAACATCCGTTTGATTGCGTAAGTCCACAATCGTAAATTTATTTGCATTTGTAGTAGAAAATTCTGGATATTTGATATCTGCTCCGATGACATAGTGCCCTGCCTCTCGCAAACGTGTAACCAGATGCGATCCTATAAAACCACCTGCCCCACATACTAATATTTTTTTCATGGCAATTACCAATATAAAATTATATTGTCTCCGGTAACAGGTACCTCATTCATTTCATGACAAGATATTTGTTGTTTAAACTCTACTCTAGATAAACAATCTACGTCATAATAATGGCAGATATTATTATATGTTATATATCCATTCTTAGAATTTTTTAAAATTTTATCGATGTATGTTTGCTGTATATTACTGGAACATTCCGAAAATGCGTAGTTGCTTATAACAAGATCATATTGATCTACTTCTAGTTCATCTATGACAGAATATACTACCGTATCATTTTCACCGATATAACGTTTAGACAAATTCAAAGGTTCTTGTAAATCAACTAACTTATATGAGAGTGGTTTCCATATTTCATTAATCAATTTACATTGTCCCCCATACCCACCGCCAATTTCTATAATTTTTAATCCATCAAGCGATCCAAATAATTGTTCTAATTCCAATGCAACTTTTAAATATCGCATAGTACTTGGACATATCTGTGAAAACTCTTCGTCATAATCTACCAATGATGGAAATCCCACCAAATCATTTCGTTTAGATAGTTCTAAACGCTCCGTGGTAAAATTAGAAGCAGCTTTAATCCAATCTATATAAGATTTTCCAATATCTACACTAACGTGTTCTAAAATAGCCGTATACACCGAACTTTGTCTAAACCTACGGAATGTTTCGTCATCCGTTGCTGCCTGTTGGCAAAAATTCTTGTAATCATCATAATCACTTATACTTGTTTTCATAGTTGAATCCAATTGTTACAGTAAATGTCAGTTGTGTCAAAGTGCGAGTATGCGGGGCCAAACCATATTTTTGGGGCAATTACTATTTTATCTGGGTTATTGTTTAACCATGCACCCCACCAACTAAACGTACTGTTGGCTATGATATTGTGATCAGACATACTCAGTAAACACATATCAACGCCCTGTTCATTTGACGTATAATACGCAGTGGGGATATTTAAATTTGTCTTACACCACTCAATATCATCAGAAATAACAATAAACTGAGGGTTCATATTTTCAAAATATTCTACGGCAGATGCATAATATGTAGGTGAACATAGTGGATGGTGATTTGGTAAATCTACATAATCCCCTCGGCGCACATGTATTGATACTATCGGCCGATCTTTATTAAGGGATGATATAATGGTAGTTGCTTTTTCAATTATATCATTTTTAAATGTAAATTCTTTTCTAATAAGATCTGAGCAGTGGGTAAAATATTTTTCTGTTTGGAAATATCCATCGAAATCCATGTTATCCGCAACTTTTTTAAAAAAGAATCTGTCAAAGTGAAATTGCTCTTCAACATATTTTTTATTAGTATGTATTCCCGCTTCATGGTAAAAATGAGATAATTTGATGTCAAATATATTTCGTATGGAGAAATTATTATGTGACTTACTATCAATATCCTCATCTATTATAACTCTGTATCCATGCTTATCGCCAACTCCTATTAACATAGCATATTGAAACATTTGGTTTCCCAATCTTCCTTTGCGTCCAAGAACGTTCATGGTTATCATAATAACTCCAATTGTATATTAGTTGTCGGAACAAACAAAAAATCACAGTCACTTACTTGTGTAATTGCATATCCCAATTCAAGTAACATAGAAAATTTAGCTGACGTAGAATCTATACTAACTTTTCCAAAATGATCATCCCAATTTTCCAACATGATCACCGGTTTACATTTTCTAATTGTATTATATGCACCGAGTATAACATTTTGTTCATATCCTTCAACGTCTAACTTAATAAAATCCAATTTATCAAAATTAAACATTTCATCGATAGAAACAAGTTCTATCGGAACTCTTTCATCTTCAGATAAATCAGTTCCTCCAAAATGTAGAGGTATTCCTAGCGGATTATTTATCAGTCCGGCCCCACCAATATTATGCGAAGGAATAAATCCAAAAGAATCAAATGATTTTTTATCACTTAGACCACAAGTGTATACTGTTACATTATCACAGTTATTAATCTGTAAATTTTCTTGTAATAATTGCGCAGACGGTTTTAATGGTTCAAAACAATGTACATGCTTTGCTAATTTTGAAAAAAATATTGTATGTGTTCCTATGTGAGCACCCCCTTCTAATACAATAGAATCTTTATTAATATATTTTGCAAACGTTTGATGGTTGTGAAGTTCCCAAGAAACTCCTCTTTGTACAACGTCACTGATAATATCACCCTTGAAAGTTTTAAAAAACGCAGAACTTCCATTACAGTAATTTTTAACTTCGGCTATTTGTTCAGATATTTCATATTTCATATTTCGTTTATCCATTTTGTATATGAGTTAATTAACACATCTTGATAATTTTCATATTGCTGTGTTATACTTGAGTGGGAAGGTCGTTGATTAGCTACCAATGGTAATACGGTGTATATATTATGTGAAAGTTGCCTCTGAAGAGCTAGATAGTGTTGATCAATTGCAAAATATTTTTTCCAATCAAAATTTAAAATTGTATCATAAAAACGGTTCGAGACAATGTATGCGTGTGCACAAAATGCACCAGTTAATATTCCTAAATGTGGACTACATTGTATAATAGGTGATATTGCATTTGCCCCCAAGAATAACATATCCCATTTTGGAAGATATGATAACTCCGCTGCAGCCCTATCCAATATTGGTAACAATCTATTATCAATAAACTTGCAATCATCTTCCAACACCAACACACTATCCCAATTATTATCTTTTGCTCTTTTAATGGCTTCTAAATGAGACATAGAACATCCGAACCTAGACTTGGCAACTTTAATGTCTATTTCAGTAAAAATGTTATTACTTTCGTTAATCAGTTGTTCTACAACAGAATCTTCGGGAACGTGTGCATTTATTCTTGAAACAGAAATTGGAAGATTTTTAATCTCATGTTTAATCTCCACGTTTCTATCTTCTCTATGTTCTAAATTTAAATAAAATCCGTTTGACACTATATCAGTGAATGTTTGAACTTCAAATTTTGTGTTAAACTTATAGTTGTATTGGTATATTAAACTATTTGGGGAAAAATTTTTTAAATCATCTATATCAATAGTTTCCCCGCACAAATATCTGGTAGCTAATGCATATGGATTATATTCAATCAATTGCTCTACATCGTAATAATCTACTCGTGCGACAGTATTTATTGCATTTATAAAACACGGTGACACTGGATAAAAATAGTGCGGTCTATCTACTATATCTACCGTTGATGCGTTTGGAACAAATATTTTACCATAATATTTAAAGTATCCGCTGTTTGGTACTGATTCAAAACAATGTTCCCCGTTTGGTATTTTAAATAAATGTGCGTAGGAGTCTCTAGTCCACATATGGACTTGACTGAAAAATCTTTCTTCTAGGCCAATTTGTTCTATATTACAACTTTTTTTCTGACGATTTAATCCTTTAAATAAATCTAATACACCATCGTCATCAACTTCATATAAATATTTTAAATCAAAGTCTGTTGTAAAAATGGCGTTATCTGGTAAGACTAAATTATATTGGTCATTAACAAAATAGTCTTCGATATTAATGTCTATATCCGAAACTTTGATGAAATTGATATATGAAAAATCGTTTCTAAATTTAAATGTTACATCACGGTGAACCCAATTTTCATGTTCTTCATCATCATATAGTATTGTTATTTTAACGGGAATGTGTGATTGACTAAAGTAAAAAAACGTTTCAAGTAGTGCTCTTGCTTGAAGATCCCTGTTTTTGGTCAATATTATTAAATTAATTATTTTTTTCATAACGTATTATATTGAGTTTTAATTTGATGAAACTGCTCTGTTGACAAGTATTGCAGAGGTTTGTGATATCCCAAGGTTCCTAGTTGGAAAATTGTTTCCACACTAAACTGTGAGGCGACATCACGAGGCGCCAATTTTCCAATATTGAAGTCGTGCATTTTCTCACAGAAAAAAACATCTTCGCCTTTATTATATTCCCATTTGAATCGGTTAAGTACTTCTAACATTATTTCTGGAGTTCTTAGTGATAACCCACCGTTACAACAAAATGGATAATATACTGGATGGTTTGTAGGTAACGGTGCCCCAACAAAATCATATTCATAAAATTCTTCAATCCCATTTCGTAAGAGGCCACTGTCTCTTTGAAATATTAAAATTTTATCGTAGTTGGTAAAATGTTTCCAAAAAAATTGTCCATCTTCGTGCGTTAATAACATATTATATCCATGCACAGTATTATCCATCAAAGTTACAGGTAATACATTTACATTCGGTAATAAAGAAGAATACTGGTTGATATATTTATCATCAGTGAATATAAAATATTCAGTATTTTCTGGTAGATGTGGTACGTGGTTCTGAAACGTACTTACCATATCTTCGAAAAAACGTGTTTCTACGATTGCTGCACATAATTTAACTGTCATAAATATGAAATATCTGGTCTTCCGGTTCTTGCTCGGTCAGATACCTCTTTGGTTTTAAAATTTATCCCCGCATATTTTTCATATTGTTCAATAGTTCGTTCACTTCCAATTCCATAAATTCCCATTGGAATTTCATTTGTTTGCATCAAAAGACTTTCTACTCTTTTAATACTTATATTTTGTAAATGACCCATTTCTCGATAATTGTCATCTGAATAAACTTTTCTGTATGCTCGGTCATGTTTATGATATGCCATATTTTGTCTTGTAGCATAATGATTATATCCATGTGTAAAAGATCGAACCGCCAAGGTAATTTCTTCACCTAGAAAAAACATATCTGGGTCATACGGAACATCTCGTATCCATTTACTAGGCCCAAATAAATTACATGCGGTTAAAAAACTATTTAATTCAGGTTGTTCTATATTATCTCTGACATCAAACATCTGCAACAATAAACTTCCATAAAACTCCGTTGCTCTAGGAACTGCTCGCTTGGAAGAATCTCCCGCCCATTCATTGTTACCGTCTGGTGGGTTCCACTGAGATGCTGCACACGATAACAGTGCCTTACTATCGTTCGTTTGATAAAATTGATCAATTAAAATTTCATCCCAATTCTTAATCACAGACATGTGTGAATCAATTAACCAAAAAAATTTTTCATCTGTGCGTAGTTCAAACGCTAAACTTCTTGCCCAACACGCTCCCTTTGATTCTTTTGCTGGAACTTTTATTACTTTCATATTTACACCAAATGAAGGAAGTTTATCAACTTCTTCATCGCCACGTTGCCAACAAATACCTAACGTAATATTTTCCGGGTACTTGGCATTTTTGACAATCGACTCAATTGTATATGAAAGTAATGGATCACGGTAACTTGCTATATTTACAAATATTTTATTAGTTGATTGATCTATCATATTGGTAATATCCTTTCCATACGGTTTATCCATCCTTTTGATTTTGAATGGGGCCAGAATATATATTTGTAAGGTTTTTTAATTGTATTAAATTCTCTCCAAATTTTAATATATTCTTGACTATTTGTTTTTAATTGCTGTATTTCATCTTCCGATACATCTTTCCGATATAATTCCATTCCATCAATATCTTCAAACGCTGTTACCCATACATCGTAATCATTTTCTGGCACTTCGTTAAATCCAATATCAATACAATGTTTAAAAATCGTAAGCCACGACTTTTCGTATTCCTCTTCTACAGAATACTGCGGATTTGGGGGTAATTTATTATCAAGTGTATATTGTTGAACTGCTCGTTTTTTAAATGAGATTCCGGCATATTTTTCATATTCATTCAATGTTCTGATAGTACCGAATCCATATTTCCCAAAGTCTATATTCTGAACTTCGCCATCCATACCAAACAATGTTCTATTTCGTAAATGTGATGTTTTGTTTAGTTCACCCCACGTTGGATCATCGTCCCATTGCTTAGTTCTTCCTTTTCGTGTATATTCATGCCACGCTATAATTTTGTGTGGATGGAATAAGTCATATCCATGAGTATATGCTCGTGCAGCAATTGATATTTCTTCTCCATGAAAATAATATTTAGGATCGTGCTGAACTTCGTTTGCAAATTGACCAAGTGTAAATGCAAAATGCGCAGAATAAAATCTTGCGGGAATTGGGCAGTCCAATTCAGCGTAGTTGTCAATACTGGATGGTAGAAAAAATACCGCACCTTCTGGAATGAATCTATCAAAATTCATTTTCCATGGCGTTGCTTCTCTACCAGCGGGGTCATTTTCTGGATTAAATGATGATATATAACTGGTTAGTAAAGGCTTGGCATATCCTTTTTGCTGAAGTTGCTTTACCATAGTAATACATTCTACGTCCCAGTTTTTTATAAATCTATGGTGGGAGTCTAGTTGTAATGTATATTTTTCATTATTATATAACTGCTGTATCTTATTTCGTGCCCAACAGGCCCCTTTAGATTCTGTAAATGGGATATCTAATATTTTGAATCTAGGGTCATCCGCAAATTCTTTTAGTGAATCCCACGTATCGTCAACAGAATGTTGCCACGCAATTCCAAATATTAAATTTTTTGGATATTTTGCGTTACTTAAACAATCCTTTATCGTTGGAATTAATTGTGGATCACGATATGATGCAATTTGAATAAAAATTGTATTTTTCATTTATATAACCTTTTATACTAGTGGAAGTGATTAATATTTAATCTATTAACAACCGTGTGGACATTGTGAATATCCAAATTGAGGACTATCGCATGCTTCACCTTGATACGCTGATACCTCAAAGCACGGTGCCAACTCACCCAATTCCGGTTGCACTGTACAACATAATGTAATAAGTGGAATTGTATTAGTTGGTGTGTTAGTTGGTGTATTTGTTGGTGTTGGTGTGTTAGTTGGCGTATTTAGTGGCGTATTTGTTGGCGTATTTGTTGGCGTATTTTGTGGTGTATTTGTTGGCGTATTTGTCGGTGTATTTGATAGAGTTGGCGTATTAGTTGGTGTATTAGTTGGCGTTGCCGCTAACGGTGTATTAGTTGGCGTTGCCGCTAACGGTGTATTAGTTGGTGTCCGTGTTGGCGTATTGGTTGGTGTTGCTGCTAATGGCGTATTTGTTGGTGTTGCTGCTAATGGCGTATTTGTTGGTGTTCGTGTTGGGGTATTGGTTGGCGTATTAGTTGGCGTATTGGTTGGTGTTGCTCCTGGCGGAGTATTTGTTGGTGTATTTGTCGGCGTTGGTGTATTGGTTGGCGTATTAGTTGGCGTTGCCGCTAACGGTGTATTAGTTGGTGTTGGCGTATTTGTTGGTGTTCGTGTTGGCGTTGCCGTTGGTGTTGCTGTTGGTGTTGATGTTGGTGTTGGCGTAGCTGTTGGTGTTGCTGTTGGTGTTGCCGTTGGTGTTGCTGTTGGTGTTGATGTGGGTGTTGATGTTGGTGCGGGTACATAACACAAAAAATAATTGCGTGTTTTTGCTGCAATTAATGTATAATTTACTTCGGTATATCCACTTGGGCACGACGAGGATGCAATTCCCGCTACACCTGGTTGCCCATATGATGCGGTTAGTGCATAGGCAGGTATCAAGCTTGAACTGTCGATGGCATTTACCCGACTTGCTGTTGCTGCATAGGAACTAGTAGATGGAATACCAAATGGAAAAAATATACTCATACGAACCCAATCCCCGAAGCAGAAACTGTTCTTGCTGCGGGACCAGTTGGTCCCACATACGTAATTGAAAATTGTGCAAGTGATGCAGATGCAGGTGTTGGACCCAATAAAGTAGTTGCATAACTTGCACTCACTGCATATGAACTACTAAATGGTATACCCAACGGGAAAAAACGAATCGTCATATAAATACTCTAATCAAAATTACAAATTTCAACATACCCATCCCCTATTCCTGCTTTTAATATTTCATATTGCGCTGCCGTTATTATACACACACTTTTTCCCCGTGACCCTGATTGTGGGAATAATACGATTCCTGCTGTAGATGCGGATACGACCGATTTAATAAAACTTGCCGAAATTGCGCAAGATGCGGTCACTGCATAGGATGCGGTATATAACGACCCCGAACCAAATGGATACACTGATAACATGTTAATTTTCTACTGATAGTACGTGAATTGATGCCGTCATATTTTGTGCTCCACCGGCAGTTGCCATACTTTGAAATATATAGTATAGTTCATTTGTTCCTTTCGGGACTGTTAATGAACTTAATATTGTGCCCATGTCCGATAAATTTGCTCCAATAATTTTTGGAATAAAATATGTTGTTTCACTTCCTGTAATAATTGCATCAACAATCAACGATTTCATTTGCGATTCCGTTACAAATGACCTATTTTTTTCGGTTGCATCATTGATAGAAGTAGGCGTACTATACAATCGTACACGTGCCGCAGTTGCCGTTGCATTTAATGACGCACTTACTAATAAGTAGGTCTTTGGAATTGTAGTATTAACAATTGACCCACTAAGTATTTGTCCCACACTTAAATTTCCTGTAATATTTGGTAATGATATTCTATTACTCGTACTTATTACTGAATCTTCCAACAAATATGTGTTGAATGTTAGATTTGGATATTGCCCCGACCCCGTATTATCTACCCGATAATAGGTCAGTTTTGTATTAGCAGGAGTTACTACCCCGTACATCACAGGATCAATCGTATAGGTACCGACGCTCATTGTAAAATCACCAATCAATGCCACTGAGCTTGAAATATTTGTATTACCAAAATTTCTACTTTGTTCACCCGAATTATTGAGACTATCTAACGTATCATATAATCGAACTCTGCATGGGAAATTTGTTTGAATATTAAGCAATGCATAAGCAGACCCCAACTCCACAGACCCCGAACCAATAATATCAGTTTGTGTGGTTGTTGATTGTCTGACTAATTTAGCGCCTAATTTAATGTATTCTTTTAATCCCATATATAATCAGTATAAGTTCTTTAGTATAACTAGTTCACAGTTATGTTTTAATACGTGGTTGTTACCCATGCCGATCCATTCCAAAATTTTACAGGTTTTGTAACCCATGCTGCGCCTGTCCATACTTTCATAGGCTTTGCCACAAATGCTGCTCCTGTCCAGACTTTAATTTGTCCGGTGGTTCCGCCAGCATCCGCAAGTGAAATGTCAAAGGTACCCGTACCATTATCGCGGAGTTGAATGTCAAAGACTGCCATAAATTATGCCGCACTACCAGTGGCCGACCGACCAATTAATACACTACTTTCCTGTGCTTCTGTATATACCATACCAACCTTATCATACCACGGAATATTATATGTTCCGTTTCCTGCTCGCGAGGCAGTCCCAATCACTAAATTGTTTGCATCATCGTGCGCAGTAATTACTACCGTTCCACCGCCACTATTGGTAATAGTGCCCGCAATTGAAGACGTAATAGCATGATAAGTTGCCATCATATACGATTGAAAAATTGCACCGTTGGTGGTACTTACTTGTAAATTCGTATCATACCGATAATTTCGGGCAGTTTCAATATCTAACCGATTCGTATCTGGGTCTGTTGGCCACCGTTTCATATCATCTCGGGCCCGTGCAAACATAACAGAGGGTGATATTTCTGCCACACTTTGGTAGATGAAATTGTAGAATGGACGAAATCCCGCTCCTTCACCTTCTCCTGCTTGCACTTCTCCGAGAAATGCTGCACCAATTGTTCCTGCTGCTGTGCCAAATGGCATTAAAATTAATTGATATCCTGCACCGGTTAACCAATAATTAGTTTCGGGAATAATGGGTGTAGTGGTACTTGCTAATTGAACACGCATACCTACCGTAGTCGTAGTCCATCCCGTAACATATGGCGTAATTCCCCAAATTGTCGTATGGTTGTGGACCCCATCACCATCCGGATGTATATCACTACTATAATTTAAATATAATAACGCGGACATATTGGATGGAATTGTTCCCAGTGTTGTTCCCGTTGCAAACCAATCTACAACCAGTTCACTCTCCTTTCCTCTTGCTAATGTCATTCCTGCAACACCGCCAACACCACCCGCATCAATTCTACGCATATGTGTTACTGCTCCTGCGCGAGGGCTTGCGGCAGCATGCGCATATACACGACTTGCTTGACTTCCTACACGGAAATCAACGCTCATTGCTCCCGACCCTGCGTATGCCGCTAAAATACCCGATTGTTCTAAGGTAATTGTGCCCGGTTCTTGAATATTGAATTTACGAGAAAATCGTGATTTGTCATTAGTCGTTGAACCTCCACTTAATCCAGATTCGTCCGTAACAACAACTTGTATACTATTCATAACTCGGGTACTAGTACTATGGTTATATTCATAGGTTACGACCAATACCCCAGAAAAACATGGCGTTGGTCGTGCGGTTGCCAATGTACATCTTGCTTGTATACTCTGTGCCGCCGCCGTGGAAAACGAGCCCGAAATTGAATCAATTCTCCGATAGGAAATGTCGGTGTTTAGTGTTGATGCATATGTTAAATCTGCAAACGTGGTAGTTCCACCGTCATATGATACATCCAAGGTAGAGGTAGTAACCACGGAGGCACCAGTATGTACCAACATTTCAAAAAATATACTTCGGTACACTTTGCTTGCTTCGGGCAGAAATGTATTTAACGCAGGAATTTGACTTGCTAATCCACCGACGTTCGCATATGCATTTGTTAACGCACCGTTGTTTCCGTCTATAGGTATTTTAACCGTTTTAATACGAGTGGTTGCGGCACTATCATCGTATTCATAGGTAATAATAATTTTAGCAGAAGCATTTTGTGTTACGTTTCCTGTGTTTGTTATACCTACGGTGACCGTTTGACTTGTGCCTGTGAAGTTTGTTTGGAAATATGCGGTGGCGTCACGCAAAAAATGAAAACTTTGATTTTCACCACTATTCGTAATAGTTTGTGTGACCGTGTTTGCACTAACCGCAACTGCACCAATTTGCACGTTGGTTAATATTGCGGTTGTACTTGCTGCGGCAGCGCCACCATCTTGCGAAGAAAAATCAACAATAACACTGCGAAATGTTCTGCTGGTTGTTTCGGGAATATTCACGGTTATTGCGGTAAATGTTCGCAATGTTGCAGATGCCACTGATGCTGTACTTAATGGAAACGCATATTCAATTGTTTTAGTTCGTAATGCCATAGATAAATCCCGATATTATAAGGTATCTCTTCGTACTACTTTAATAATGAATTGTGGAACTTCGGTATCCTCGTAGGTGATAATAATTTTCCATAATTCATCTTCTATATAATCTCTAAACAGTATTGGTGTTGCTGGTGTCAACATTGCTTCATCTACCAACTCCCCAATTTTTTGTGCAAGTAAGCTCATATATGTGTCCTATTAATTAGTATCCACCCACAAGTCATTGACTGATGGACTTGCAGGAGCAGTTGTTCCAACGGTAAGTTTTAATGTTGACGGGCTGAAATGTGTTAACGCTCCAGTAAACGACCCCGTAACCGAACCCGTTACCGATGATGCACTCACACTACCGTTCACGGTTAATGTATTTTGTAAATTTGTCGTAACTCCAATTCCCACATTTCCACTAGCACTAATAAACATTCGTGTGGTACTATCACTACTTGGTCCACCAGCAAACAATCGCACGTTAGATGACGCAATCGGTGATGCGTTTCCAAGATGTAATTCACCAACACTTGATGTAAGATACAAGTATCCATCACTTGGTCCACCCACCAATCCACCATTGTACGTGGTACTATTGATACCCATGTTAATATAGTTACCAAAATCTGTGGTAATATCATTACCCGCTACGAAGTCGGCACTTGCATTATTTCCAGCATTTACATTATTGATTTTTACTTCAAAGAAATTATTAATTGAACCCGTGATTGCTAATGGAGTTAATATTGAACTAGAGATTAATAAAGATCCTGTAATAATTGCACTTCCACTAAATGGAAATCCATTACCAGACGCACCACCCACAGATGCGGTCGTGAATATTTTATTGGTGGCCGTATTTAATACTAATACTTTATTAGCAGATGTTGTGTCGGTTACATTTACTAATTGAACATGTGAACCGGTAATGATAGAGGCAGAAACTATCGGGGCGATTACACTAACACCGGCAATGACGTTGCCATCGGCCGTTATTCCACTGGCTTGAATGTCGCCACCCGAAATCGCTTCATTTACTTGAAGAATGGTTATACTGTCAACCGCAACAGATACACTACTTGTTCCAAATAACGACCCCGTAAATATTCCAGTAAATGAACCTGTAAACGAACCAGTATTAATTTGAGATGAACTACTCACTACTCCCTCTGTATTTAATTCTTTCTTCACGCCATCCAAGAAATGAGCCGAACCAGTGTCCAACGTAATTGTTCCAGTGGATGTTATCGTACCACCAGTTAAACCATCTCCCGCAACTAATGATGTTATACCACTGCCGGGGGCACTTGGTGCATAAGATGCACTTAAAGCATAACTTGCAGTGGTAGCAAATGAAGCACTAGTGGCAGTCGTTGCACTTCCGCTAAGCGATCCCGTAATTCCCGCAGTCACCGTCAACGACCCCGTGATTACTGTATTCCCATTGACTTGTAATTTTGGACTTCCCGCAGTAATTGTTGGAATTTTACCAATTCCAATATAACTTGACGTATAGAATAAATCACCAGACCCGGTACCAAATATTATCGTACCATCAGACAATGCCTCAAATACAGGATTACCGTCTGATTTAACTGCTGCTAGTAATGTTCCTGTTAAATTATCATCGACACTAAACAACTCTCCCGATTTTCCAATTACTCTAAACACCACTGAACCTGTCGAAGACCCGGTGATAAGTAACGATCCTGTAATAATAGCACTTCCACTATACGGGAATGCGGCAGCCGTTGGTGCAAAGGACGCAGAGATAGCAACTGACGCTGATTGTGCCCAACTTGCCGTACCAAACGTGGAACCACTATGCGTTCCAATAAACGACCCCGTAAAGGAGCCGGTGAACGGCGCCGTTAAGGACGTAAATTGCGTCGAACTAGAAATAACACCTACTTGCATTGGCGCAAAGGACGCAGAGATAGCAACTGACGCTGATTGTGCCCAACTTCCTGTTCCGGTAAGAGTGCCAATAAACGACCCCGTGAATGACCCCGTGTTGATTTGTGCGGAACTACTAACTATACCCGTGGGCAATCCTGTAGGTAATATATACGACGATGTGGTAGCAACACTACTTGTACCAAATAATGACCCCGTAATACCCCCAGAATTCATTTGCAATGATCCTGTGATAAATACACTACCACTAATATCTAAATCCGTAGTAGGATTTGCTTTATCTATACCAATACGACTACCAGTGACGACGAGGGTATTTTTATTAAATGACCCCATCACGACTCTATCATCACTAAAGACTTCTAGTATGGGTAATCCTGAAATATCATTGACGCTCATCAATGACCCAGATAAGCTATCCGTAATACCAAACAGTGATCCCGAATTACCATAGAACGCAATACTACCCGACGTTTCTACCTGTAGTCGGATAGTATTTGCTGCGGAGCCACTGAATTGGATGGATGCACTACCTGGGGTAATTAATATATTATTTGGCACTCATATTCCTCGTAAAAGTCACGTATATATACATATCAGATATACCCACAAATGTCCTTAAAATACACTACGGTTCTGGCGTTGGCTCAGGTGTTGGTTCTGGTGTCGGCGTTGGCGTTGGTTCCGGAGTCGGTTCTGGCGTTGGAGTTGGTTCCGGTGTTGGTTCTGGTAGATATTCTAATCCCAACGCGTCACATAATTCATCTTCATCCCATGTTGCCTTACCCTTTACAACGGCAGCAGCAATTAACGCAGTATCCGATAAATTTGCTTGTGCTTGTAATTGTCCTACATCCGGTACATCGGTATAATAAATAACTTGCACCGCATCGGAATTGACATTTTTACTATAATACATTAGGTACTTTAAAAATGTTGGCATGATATGTCTCTACAAATAAAAGGTTGATACTGACTTATATAAATATTCTTTAAATTCCGAACCGTGACCGTTGTGCGTTAAAATTTTGAAGGATTTCTTGTGGGGACAGACCTCTGTTGTATATAGATACATTCGACAATCTTCCCGTAAAATAATTTCCAGCAGTATTACGACCAATATTTAAATTATCGGATTGAGTGCCGTATGGTGCACTTTTTGTTATAGTGCCTTGGTCAAGTACACCATTTATATAAATTTGTATATCATTTAAATTTGTGGTAGTTGTATTTGTGGTATATACGACGGTGACATGTTTCCAGATATCTGCCAGAGTCATTACCGTTGAATTACTTGAATATCTAGTACAACATACGCCTGATGCACCATTTTTAATTTCTGCCTTAAGTGCACTCGCGCTATCAAACAGACTAGGAAACCCCCATCCCCATCCACCGGATGTACATCCTTTACTTAAAATATATTGAACATTAAGATTAACGAAGCCGGTCTGAGGCCCTACCCATGCACTTGTTGTAAATGTTGTATTAGTAAAATCAAATGTCGTGGGATTTTGTATATTTATATACTGAGTTCCTACTGGAGAATTTTCGGCTACTCCTGCAAATTGCAAACTTATCCCAGGTGCACTATTATAAACGGTAATATTATTAAGTAAACTTCCACTAGTATTATTTCCACTCAAATCTGTCCATGTGGTACTACCACTAACATATGATTTAGTATTTGCCGCATCAAGATATACTACTAATCCATCGGTGACTATTTTTGGAGAATGAATAAACGCCATATATTATACTCCAAATCTGCCGCGAGTGGCGTTAAAGTTTTGAAGAACTTCGTCGGGAGAAAGTGCTTTATTATAAATTTTTACATTATAAATACTACCACTTAGATACGCGGTTGCGTTGCCTCGTTGACCTATAAAAAATGTGTTTGCGTTCACGGTTGCCGCAATAAGGAACGAAGACGCACCTTTATTTGGTGCAGCTATTCCATTAAGATACATTTGATATGTTGATATACCATCAAACGTTGCGGTCACATGATATATACTTCCAGTGGGTATATTTGCTACTGAATAGTTTACGGGGACGCTCCCTACACTATTCAGTACATAAAATATTCTTTCTGAATCGGTTGCTATAGCCAATCCCAATTGTACATTTCGTGAACCCGAAGTATATGCTATAATTCTACGGTATGTCGTTGTTAATGCAGACGCAGGAGTGTCTGTTTTCACCATACACTCCAGTGTAAACGAAGGTGCATTATTAAGTGCAGTTGGATATGAAACATTTACAAAGTCATTCGTTCCATCAAATACAATACTACCACCATTTTCCCCACTAAAGGTTGGTCCGTTTGTTAAACTTCCACTATTATTATTTCCACTTAAATCTGTCCATGTGGTACTACCACTAACATACGACTTCCGATTGGCGGCATCTAATGCAAGCACTAATCCATCGGTGACTATTTTGGGACTATATGATGTAGACATATTATTGACTTCCTTCTATAAGTTTTCCAACAGGATTTTGTGAAATAATACATAATGATGTTGCATTCGTGGTAGGTATATCTGCTGCAATAAAGTTATCCCCACGGGTTGCACGAACGTTGTCAGCAATATACATTACCCCAGGTTGCCCAGAAGTATGTGTATTATCCACTATTGATGTGATAAATTGTTTATTTTTATATACAGAAATTACATTTCCAGTTGCACGTATTGTTAGTACATCACCCACTGCACTTACCACCCATGTACCGGAGGCCACTTTAACAAACGTACCATTTCCATCACACCGAAGTATTCCTGAATAACTTGTATTGAATCCATCAATAGATAATATATATCCCGTAAATCCTACGCCCATTCTAACGCCTGCACCAATGTAATCAAACGCTCCGCGTGTAGTTAAGGTAAGTGTTGCTTCTTGGTTTGGAGGAAATGTAATTATTTGTGGGTCTACAAAGTTATAACCAGCATTGGTACTAAGTCCCGCCGTATTAGATATAACTTGTAGAGAAACCCATCCGGCTGCACTAGACGTGAGATAGTTTGACCCTAAATTACCATTTGCTCTATTAAAATTATCAATAAATACATTGGCAGATGCCATACTTGCGGATACTGGCATCTTATTTTACCTTTATAAAAAACATGTTATAATCCAAACCGTGCACGGGTGGCGTTATAATTAGCAAGAACTTCTGTTGCACTCAATGTTCTATTGTATATATGCGCCATATACATACGAAAGGGCGGTGCATTCGGTTGTGCAACATTTCCCCCGATTAAATAATCATTGGGAATATTTGCCGCGGCATATGTACCACCAGTAGCGTTTGTTCCCACAGATGACCCATTTCTATAAAAAGTTAAAGTGGTTCCATTATATGTCATCATATAATACTGATAAGTGCTTACTATCCAACTATTTGACGCGCCGGCTTCAGGTGAACCACCACCGGTTTTCATCGTTGCCGCAGCTTGAGTTGTTGATGTTGACCCTTGATATATTAATCCTGCCACATTAGTTCCACCAACATTTATGCTAGATGATAATATAAATACGGGGCCTGTTCCACTGGTACCCGTTGGGTATAACCAAATACCCATACTAAATGCGCTACCAACGGTAACGCTTCCGGCTACTCCTGTGCATGCATCGGGTTTTGTGGTAAACGCCAAGCCACCACGCGCGTCCGTTGTATAATTACTACTGGACATTAATCCATTTGCTCCTCTACCCGTCAAGTCTTTTGCTGTTAGTGTCGATACACCAGACCGATATGAAAAACTGTTTGCCATATCAATTGACATGATTAATCCATCATTAATTAAATTACCCGTTGGACGACTTCCTGCATATATTGTCATATTATTCTACCGTTTGTAATGTGTCTACGTCTTTACGTGTTGCTTGTACAAAGTAAAAGCAATCAATTGGGGTATTTGAATTAATAACTACGGTATTATTTTCAATGTTTTGTACATATAATATTTGTTGTGTACCAATTGGCGTTAATTGTACCGTAATACTATCTGCATCTACTAACCATTCCCATTCTTCTGGTAATTGGATAATATTATTTTTTGTTAACCGTCCCCGCACATATACGCCATGTTCTGGACCTTCCAATACACCGTAGATAAGTTTCTTGCCTAACAATATTTGATGGTCAATTTTGAAACTCTTGGTCGTAGCTTGAAATGCTCCGAGTATTGTTGCCGACCCTGTGATATTTAATGCGTTACTGCCCGTAATGGTTAATGACCCCGTGATGATGGCGTTTCCAGTATATGGGAACGTTGACCCAATACTGGACGTAGTAAAGATTTTTCCGGTAGCAGTTTCTAATACCAATACACTATTTGCATTAGTGGTATTGGATATACTTACTAAATTGACATTGGATGCGGTGATACTACCATTTGTAGCGTTAAGACTGCCCGATACCGTGAGGTTATTACTAAAGTTACCAGACCCCGATACATCAAAATTATAGTTTGGCGTAACAATGTTAATACCAACTTTTGCTACCGATGGTGATTGTGAACCAGTAAATTGAACTGCTACATTGTTATACGAGCCGGTGGCAAATATAATTCCGCCAATATTAATAGAATCGGTTATGTTACGAGGTAAACCAATACTGTTACCCACAACGATATTGTTTGACCCCATACTATCTACTGAATTAACTACATATCCCGACGAGTCTCCTATTAATATTGAATATGAGGCACTAACTGCATTATTTCCGGCACGTTTTCCTAAAAATGTTGAATAACGTGCGTTACTTGCACCAAATCCTGCCCGCAGTCCAATAAAGGTTGAACCGGTTGCGTCCGTGGCAAGTTCACCGGCACGTTCACCAATAAATGTTGAATTACTTGCTCTACTTGCACTAAATCCTGTCCGCAGTCCAATAAAGGTTGAGTTGTATGGATCAGTGGCGTTCTGACCGGCACTTGCCCCCACAAATGTTGATAATGATGCGGATATTGCCTTATATCCTGCAAAAGACCCTAAAAATGTTGAAGTATCTGCTTTACTTGCACTAAACCCAGCACTGTCACCAACAAAGGTTGAATTGAATGCAGATCGTGCTGCGAAGCCTGCTTGGTCACCAATAAATACGACATTGTATGCCCCCGACGCAGAGTATCCCGCTTGATATCCTAGTAAATTTGAATTATTAAAGTTACCCGGGTCACCTGCTCCTGCTTCAGACCCGATAAAATTAGAATTAGATGCATTGCGGCCGCCCTGCGTTCCTGCAAGATATCCAATCATGACAGAATCGTTTGATGCAACTGCGTCATATGCTACTTGATATCCAATGTATACACTATTATATGAACCGTTACGAGCGGCGGTGGTTCCTATAAATGTTGAATAATCACAATCAAACGATGCCGTTCCTGCGCCGAATCCTAAATATGATGCGGAAATTCCAGGTCTACCTATCCCAGAATTTGCTGTTATTAATGAACTTGACGCCCCGGCGGCAAAGGGATAACTGGATGATATTGCATTACTTGCCCAACTACTCGTACCGAACAATGAACTAGTAATTCCGCCACCGATAACCGTGATACCACTACCCGTCACCGTCAATGACCCACTAATGACTGCTGCACCAACAAACGGGAATGTAGTTGCCGTCACCCCCGTTAATCCGGTACCATCCCCCTTGAATGACCCCGTAAAGGAGCCAGTGAATGGGTCACTTAGTGTAGTAAATTGTTGTGAACTAGAGACAACTCCAGCAGGTAATGTTGCAATTGCACTTAATGCGTAGGATGCAGTTGTGGCAAACGAACTGGATATTGCATTACTTGCCCAACTACTCGTACCGAACAATGATGCGGTAATATTATTGGTGGAGAAGACTTTATTGGTTGCCGTTTCTAATACTAAAAGCGTATTTGGACCAGGAGTACCAGAAAGTACTAAGTTCACATTTGATGCGGTAACACTGCCCGAAATATTCAACGACCCACTAATGACTACTGGACCCACCGTTGTTTGACTGCCCGTAGTGTATAATGACCCCGATACATCTAATCCATTTGGAAAATTAATATATCCCGTAAAAGATGACGCGGTTGCTGCCGTGGTGGCAAAGGATGCAGTTGGTGGCGTAAAGGTAATAGACGTTGCTGCGGATGCCGTGGTAGCAAATGAAGATGATACTACATTACTTGCCCAACTACTCGTACCAAATACTGACCCACTAAATATACCAATAAACGACCCTGTGAACGATCCTGTATTAATTTGCGAAGAACTGGAAACCACTCCCGCAGGTAATGTTACATTTGCACTTAATGCATAACTTGATGTAGTGGCAAATGAGGAGGAGATTGCGTTACTGGCCCAACTGGCTGTTCCAAACGCAGACCCACTATGAATGCCAATGAACGACCCTGTAAACGAGCCGGTATTAATTTGTGCAGAACTAGAAACCGTACCCGTTGGTAAGAACGCAATAACTTGTGCAGAACTACTGACAATGTTTGCAGGAACATTACTTAGTCCTGTGTAGGATACTTGTCCAGAACTGGATACCGTTCCAGCGGGCAATCCCGATGGAAGTACATAAGATGCTGATGTTGCCCAACTACTTGTTCCCGTCAAGGTACCTACAAACGAACCACTAAACGAACCTGTATTGATTTGGGTAGAACTACTAACCAATCCTTCAGGTATTCCAGTGAGCGATGTCCATGCAGTTGACCCCGTAGCCATCGTGGGTGCCCATGAGGCAGATATTGCAAATGATGCAGTGGTTGCCCAACTAGACGTACCTATTAATGTTCCCGTAAACGAACCGCTAAACGACCCCGTATTGATTTGTACAGAACTACTAACTAACCCCTCCGGTATACCGGTAAGACTTGTCCATGTAGTTGACCCTGTGGCTTGTGTTGGTGCCCATGACGCAGATAACGCCGAGACTGCAAAGGATGAGGTGGTGGCAAATGAACTGGATATTGCGTTACTTGCCCAACTTGCGGTCCCTATTAAGGTTCCAATGATTTGGTTGGTGACATTCAACGAACCTGTTATACCGTAAGACCCTGTGAGTTGTTTGCTGTTAATCCATATACTACCACTTTTTACTAATAAATCCCCGTATGAAGAACCAGCTACATTTACATCGTGTAATTCATCCAGTTCATATCCGTTATCTATCTTGACATAGATTGCCCCCGCCGATGCGTGTACACGTTCAACATATCCAATTTGTACACCGTGATAGGGTGCCTCGGGTCTGGTCTGGGTGTACTCTCCTGCAGATGCACTTAACCACAACAAGGCGCCGGGTGTCAGACCAATTGTGTTCAGGCCGTGAACTACACCAACTACAGTGACGAACCCTTCTTGGCCAGAGAGAATGGGTTCGGTAACCACTCCAATGGTATTAGATGAACCAAGTTCCGCAGTGGCCGATGCACGACGAACTGCAATTCGGTTTCCCTGTGAACCAGAGATGTAGACTGCCGTACCGTCAGTAAGTGTGGTTGCTTCAGCATTAAATACACGTGCGACTAATTCTTGTCCAATCTGAAGGGTTGTATTTCCACCCTTCAATCCAAGGTCAAGGGTGCCGTCACCATCATTCCATACCAATCTACCTGCTGCACCACCAACTACTGCGGTAGTATCAATGTCAATGTAAGATGCCTTTACACTTCCTGTGACGATAACAGAGCCGGTAATAATCTGAGTTCCTACAAAAATGTTGGACCCTGTTGAAGCATATGTAGTAGAATCTCTATTGTCCAGTAAATCCGAATTTAATGCGGAGACTGCGTTATTTGCCCAACTTGCCGTACCAAACATGGTACCAACATTCGTAATATTATTACCGTCCAAGGATAAGGTGCCAGCCATTGCACGGGTTCCATTTACTAACAAATATTGTGTATGGTCGTCTGCATTTAATCCTAATAGATTTCCGTGAACAGACGAGGCGTTTACTCCTGCTGCTCTAAATCCAATGATTGGACGAATGTCCTGTATTTGTGTAATATTTGCAGAACCAGATTGCACATAGACTGCCGCCAATGCAACAACCCCATCATTAAAATATGTTGGAATACTTGGTAGGTTTGCATTTTCTGCGGCAACTAGCGTTGAATATTGATTGGAATTAATAACAAGGAAATATTTTTCGTCTATTCCTTCACCCACACCATATAATGTATGTTTTGTGTATGCAGATGCGGATAATGGAGCCAATACACTTGCGGAAGCATACAGATTGTTTGGAACAATAGACGAGGTATATCGTGCCCATGTTGATGCACTTGGGTAATATTGAGTAAGATTTATAGATGATGTGCCAGAAGGAGTAAACTTATTTTCTGAGAAGAAATATGTTCCTGCTGTTACATCTAATTTAAATGGCGTGGAATCTTCGGTAACGGTAGACCCTGCTGCATATACTGGTCCCAATGCTTCTCTATTAAATGTAGAGAGTTTGTTGGCCATGTGTTCGCCATTATATGGCGTTTGGTCAATAAGTTCAATTCCAGTATTATTTGTTACCACTCTACCCAAGATAATATTGGTTTCATTATTCGGAATAGAACCTGCGGCAGTTAATACTTCCGTGGAGGTTAAGTAAATGTAATTATTGGAATTTGCGGTTAAGGTTAGATTACCGTTTACCCAATCTATTCTTTTGTATACCGCCGCATCAGTTGCATCTCGTGCATATCCAAATCCAGACGCAACGGTAATATTAAATCCACTGCCCGTGGTAATATTGCCGTCCTCCATAACACCCATTGGAGAACCCTTAAAAATAAGAGTAGTTGCATCCGTATGAGTTCCATCGGCGAATGTTACTGCTAAATTACGGGTAATATCATTTTCACCGTCAGTATCATCTAAGAAGTTCCAAAAGAAATTGTCACTTAAATTATTAATTTTACCATGAGACGCAACACCTTGATACCGACCTTTTGTAGAGGTATTCAATACATCAAAGTCGTATATATTTGAATTATGAATCATACTACCAACAATTCTAAATTCAGGGGCAGGAGATGCAGCAGGAACTCGTACACCATAATCCCAATTTTGCATCTCTAAGGCTGCGGCTTCGAATGATGCGCCTTGTTCTATTTTAATTGCAGTAGACCCTGCGGTATTATCTCCTTTAAATAATCCTGTATACAAACTTAAACTAGAACTTGGACCCACTACATAGTTACCTATACCAGAACTACTGGATGGGAATAAGTAATAATTTTCTACGTTAGCCAATACACTAAAGTTGTTACTAGACGAAACATATACTCCATAACTAAACGGCCCATTAATGTCTACATATTCTCCATAGAACGTTGAATTGGCGGTGTTTGCCGATACTTTAACGCCATAATCATAGTTGTATATGGAAATTTTATGTACTTGGGCAAAGTCACTACTAACAATTTGTCCTATGTCTGGTGCGGATAAAGCAGAATATCCCGCAACATTATTACCTTTTAATGTTAAAAATGAAACTTCGTTGGTAGGTCCAAGAATAAGTTGGTCAAATGCTCCGCTTCCGGATGGAATAATAACTGTTGTTTGAGTATCCGATCCAAGAATAGCAATATATGGTTTTCCACGCATATCTATTTGCTTTTCTGTGAATTCTCCTGGTCCTACTTCAATAACATATCTGTTATTTTCTGCGGAATCTGTGATATATGCAACCGATGCACTAATAGATGTAAAATCTCCACCCTTTTTTGCAACGGTAATTCTTCGTGGGTCTTGGTTTACTTCATAAAGTGGAGCATCTTTTGCAATAAGAGTTTTTAAGAATGTATCGGTCCCAGATACTTTTCCTAATGACCCCGTATGTTGAATATCTACGTCAGTTGTACAATTCTCAAAGTTTAATGCAATTGCATCAATAGATGGAGCAGACCCAGTTTGTGGTGCCCAAATACCTCGTGTCCATCGTTGAAAATTAACTGCGGTTAAGCGAAGTTGTCCACCGTTATATACTTTAAATCCAGTACCCGTTGCTGTTCCGGTTGCACGAGTTAATAAACATCCATTAACAATGAACGTACAGCCCGGTGCATCGGCAAGAGCAAATATTTGGTCTTGTGAAGAACCCGCAACACCACCATTCGTAGATGTTACGTTACGAAGTTGCATACGTCCAATACCACCGTCCGAACCAGAAGTAACTTGGAATCCAACATCAAAGGATTTACTACCTTCAGTAAATCCGCCGTATTTTATATTTGAGCATTGTAGAATACAATTGCCGCTACTTCCACTTCCGATAACTTTTGCATTTGTATAATTTGTTCCAAATCGTACATTTTCTACATAGGCAATTGCATTAGTTTGCGGCGTTGTTGGCGACGAATATACAACGGCAGAAACGTTTGGTGCAGTAGACCCTTGTATTTGCATGTCAATAACCATTGTTTGGTCAGCCATAACAAATATACTAGCACTTGGATTGGATGCGGAAACTATAGTGGAGATGGACGAATCGCCCTTAATCGCAATATATGGTTTAAGAGTAATTGTATTTTCTATATACACACCCGGATATACTCTTACCGTATACGTGTTCGTTGCCGTTGCATCCGTGATACTATCTACTGCTGTTTTAATTGAATTATAATTTGTATCACTTCCCGCCAATCCTACCGTTACTAAATTATCTATAAACGTAGGAGGTGCATAACTTGCAGATGTTGCGTTTGATGCTGTGCCAAATAAATATGAGGCGGTAATATTACCTAATAAATTAATACTGCCCGTATTTGGTACATCTAATGTTACAACACTTCGTACAAATTCACCACTGCTACCAGATTGTTTAACGAATATTTTAGCATCAGCAACATTGATAGCCAATTCCCCAACACTTAACGACGATGTTGTGGGGGCAATGTTTGATGTTAAATTTCGTTTATGTAGTATTTTATCTGGCATAATACCATCTCATAGAAAGTGTCATATTGTAATAAATATCAGTCATTAAGTTACTTACCATTGTTTACCCGTCGTTATAGGAAATTTATATAGATTATTTAATATAATCCACCATCTATATAACTTGAAGTAAGTGCGTAGGAAGAAGTACTTGGTGTAAAGGTAATACTGGTAGCAGATGATGCGGTAATTGCAAACGAGGAAGAAATTGCGTTACTTGCCCAACTGCTCGTTCCAAACAATGACCCAGTGTGGATGCCGATAAACGACCCTGTAAATGAACCACTGTTAATTTGTTGAGAACTAGATACTGTTCCCACTGGAACTGGTGCATACGATGCCGTTGTGGCAAACGAGGAAGAAACTGCGTTACTTGCCCAACTAGAAGTGCCTATAAATACACCCGTAAATGAACCGCTAAACGACCCCGTATTAATTTGCGTAGAACTAGAGACAGTACCCGTTGGAACTGGTGCGTATGATGCGGATATTGCATTGGTAGCCCAACTTGACGTACCTATCAATGTTCCCGTCAATGACCCACTGAAAGAACCAGTATTAATTTGAATAGAACTTGACACGGTTCCGGCGGGTAATCCAGAGGGAAGTACGTAAGATGCAGACGTTGCCCAACTTGCGGTACCAAACGTTGAACCACTATGAATACCAATAAACGACCCCGTGAAGGAGCCTGTGTTGATTTGCTGAGAACTGGACACGGTTCCCGCCGGAACTGGTGCATATGACGCAGTTGTTGCAAACGAGGAGGAGATAGCGTTACTTGCCCAACTACTGGTGCCAATTAATGTGCCAGTGAATGACCCACTAAACGAACCAGTATTAATTTGTGCAGAACTACTAACAATTCCCGCAGGTAGTATGGTTGGAGCAAATGATGCGGAAGTTGCAAACGAAGCAGTTGACGGAGTAAATGTTATTGAAGTTGCTGCGGAAGCAGTTGTGGCAAAGGATGCAGTTGCTGGAACAAAGGTTATGGAAGTTGCCGCACTTGCTGTTGATGCAAAGGAAGATGATACTGTATTATTTGCCCAACTTGATGTGCCGATTAAAACTCCAGTAAACGACCCACTGAATGAACCAGTGTTAATTTGTGTTGAGGACGATACGGTTCCCACAGGAAGTACTGTTGGAGCAAATGATGCCGAGGTTGCAAATGATGCCGTTGCTGGAGTAAATGTTATTGAAGTTGCCGCACTTGCTGTTGATGCAAAGGACGATGATACTGCATTACTTGCCCAACTGGAGGTTCCTATCAATGTACCGACAAATGACCCACTGAATGAACCTGTGTTAATTTGAGTGGAACTAGAGACTGTTCCTATTGGCAACCCACTCGGTATTATATATGAAGCAGTTGTTGCAAATGAAGCAGTACTCACCCCAGTGGCAGTTGTTATAGAATTTAATGTTCTTCCAATATATTGATATGCGGACATATATACATATTGCCCCGCAGTTGGTGTAACCGCAGATGAACTAAATTGCAATACACCTGTCTTATAATCAAACGCATAATTGTTAATAGAAATAACATCCCCGTTAGCAGGGGTCGTTGCATTTGTAGAAACAAATACCTTTGCTAAATAACCAGGTGGTGTATCTTCCGAGTTAGCATTTGCTAATGCTGAAACCGCATATTTGGGGGAAATAAAATTTGTTTGTTGACTACCAGTTATTAACTGCGCCCCAATTCCAGATGCCGACCCCGATGGGACGACGAAAAACCACACTTCGTTATTTAAGTCCGACTTTGTTAATGCTTGACGATAATAATATTTTAAGCTTCCCGAGAACGTTGATAAATGCTGCCCACTACCACTAAACGGTAAACTACTCGTAGGAATTAAATTTTGGTCAATATAAATTTCTGTAGCATTAATATCCAACGTAGACGTAAATGCTTCTTGGGCATCGGTAAATGTTTCATGCGTATACCGTCTACTTTGAAGTAATCTTCCAGATTTCTTTGTATTATCTATTGCCATTATATTCTCTTGGTCTTAACTGAATGTCACGGTCATGGTTGAAACTGGCACTGGGTTCCCATTATATCTAACTAATACATATATCTCATCATAGGTTGCGTTTAAAAACATACCGTCCGCATTTCGAATAGGCACTGTATATGTTGTGGTTGCAACCGAACCACCGCTGTTTCCATACAAAGCAATTTGTGACCCAAATGGGTTTTGTCCATCGGTATTTGCCGTAATGTTTGTTACAAAGTTTGATGTTGTTTTCGTTGGGTCATATAATCTAGCAGGTGTATATATTGAACTGTTTGATGATTCAAATAGAATTAATACACTGACAGTATCCGTTGTGGCTGTTTGCCAATCCACTAAAGTCCGTCCTAGATTTAGTGTCATAGACGTTTTTGTTGCTGCCGGAGACACTTGAAAACGACGGACATAATATTTGTATACACTTGCAGAACTTGGATTGGTTATCCAATATCCATATGACCCACCAGGCGTTACTAAATATCCCGGCTTAACTTGTAAGTCTGTTGCGCCTAAATTATAAAATACCGATCCTGTATTCCATGCAGTTCCTGTAAAGGAAAGTATGTTATCCGTTAATTGAATGCGATGATTTTCCCCTAAGAATGATTCCGCAACCGATGTACTAGAACCACTTGGAGAAGTATCCGTTCCTTGGTTTCTTCCCCAATATGCCAACGATCCACTTGCAGCGGGTTGTCCAAACGTTCCCGCGGTATGATAAAACACGGCCTGTGCGTCTGATGTTGCTGCTCCAGCTTTATTCAATCCAGTTGTTGTTAACGTAAACGTTGTTGGTGTTACCGTGGATTGTCCAATATTGGTATTTGTACTTGCTGCAAATGTTGTTAATGCATTAACCTTAATAGTATCAGTTTCAAATGGAACGGTGGACGTTGCACGGGCCGTAACGCCGGTAGAATCATATACTGCGTTTGCTGTTTGAATCGTCCCACCTGCAGTGGAAACCGTGGTTACCCCGGATGTTAATGTAACGCCAGTTCCGGTTGGGGTTATGGATGCAATTCCTGTATTTGCATAGTACAATGGATTAAATGACCCCGTTACTGAGCCAGAGATAGAGTACGTTGACCCACTTAAGTATGGTGCTCCACTCAATGAACGTGATGTTGCCGTTAACGCAGTAATAACCTTATTCACGGTTATTGTATTAGTTCCCACATTGGTGGATATCGTTGCTAACGGCGCCCAGAATATTTCATTATTGCTTGCAACTGGTGTGTTATATAATCCCGACCCACTTGCAATAGAAATAGATGCCGAAAAATGTACGTACCCACTACTACTAACGGTCGTTGCACTTCCAGTATACAACGACGGTGCAAATGTTGCAGCAAATTTTCCATCTTGATATGCACCTGGAATAACTGCTGGATTTACCGTATTAATTTTTGCTAAGGTTACACCGGATGTCGTACCAGCACCAGTTTGTGTTATAAGTTGCTGTGATGCAGATGTTGCTGTATCCGTCTTTGTACTATTATCTTTAAATTTAAATATAAACGACCCAGATACATTAAATGTCGTAGGTACCCCACCGGCCAATTGTCCCAAACCAAACAATTGAGCGTCCGCCGACGACGACACCGTAGTACTACCTGCCGCAACTGAGGTGTACGTATACCCATAATTCGTTGCCGTGTAAATGGTACCAATTCCAGCAAATATTGTACTGCCGGTTTGTGCAAATCCTTTTGACGTTAGATAATTAATTGTCGTATTGGATGATGCCGATGGAATATTTCCTACGGTTACCGTACCTGTCGTGGTATTAACTTGGTTTGCCGTAACTGTACTAAACGTTTTCGTATTCGGTGCCGCATCGGGTGCAGAAGCAGATAGTAATCCCGCAACAAATCGTAATATTTCTGACACGTTGGTATTTGAGGTAAAATTATTGAAATATGAACCATTTAAACTGGTTTGCCATGCGTTTGAGGTTGGTATACCGTTAGTAATGTTAGAAGCAGAAATGGTTGTTGATGTTCCATTACTCGCGGTAATTGACCCGCCAACCGATAAGTTATTTGTTATACTGACTGTGGTACCATTATCAGTAATTTGCGAGTCACCAATATGGTCATCGCCAGTTGCTACGGGAATTTTATTTGTGGTTAATCCAGTTTCGTTTCCCAACGTTCCTGTATTTTTTGGACCCGCAATTATTATTGCACTATTGTATGTTGCACCACTTTCTCGTTGATATACCCACCGATTATTTAAACTATCCCAATACAATGAACCCGTTGCTTGACCCGAACCGGAGTCTACTACCGAAATACCGCCAAATTGTACAGCAGGTGTTGAAGTATTTAATACAATTTTATTATTACCGATGTTTAACTGCGACGAGGTAACATATTGAACGGATGACGTTCCTAGTACCGTAAGATTGCCTTGTACCAATAACTGACTTGCGGTAATCAATCCAATAAATGATCCCGTAAATGACCCAGTATTGATTTGAGAAGAACTCGACACGATACCACTCGGAACATTACTAAGTCCCGTATACGAGACTTGTGAGGAACTGGAGACTACTCCTGACGGGAGTCCACTTGGTAGTACATAGGATGCAGTCGTTGCCCAACTGGCGGTACCGAACAATGGCCCGGTGTGTTCTCCTATAAATGACCCCGTAAACGACCCCGTATTAATTTGGTCAGAACTACTGACCGTACCTGCTGCAACTGGGGCGTAGGATGCGGAAATAGCGTTACTTGCCCAACTACTGGTTCCTATCAATGTTCCCGTAAACGAACCGGTGTATGAACCCGTACTATATTGATTTGAACTGGAAATGGTTCCCGCAGGAACCGGAGCATATGACGCAGAAATAACATTACTTGCCCAACTACTCGTTCCTATTAAAACACCAGTAAATGATCCCGTAAATGATCCTGTATTAACTTGACCAGAACTACTGACTATACCCGATGGAATTGGAGAGTACGATGCCGATATTGCGTTATTTGCCCAACTTGCGGTTCCAAATAATGAACCCGTGATACCTTGTGTAATTGACAAGGAACCCGTTAAGGTATGATTATTATTTGATTCCAAGGTCAATTTACGAGTTACTTCTACATCACTACCACCAACAAAGAACATAATATGATTATTGGGCGTTGCATTTCCAATATGTAACATACTACCCGTAGAATACAAATATGCATCATTGGGACCGCCAATTAATCCAGTAAATTGACTACTGTTAATACCCATGTTAATATAATTGACTTCTTCCGTTCCATTGTCGGCAGTTGCCACGATATCAGAGGATGCATCCGCGCCATTAGAATCATTTTTTAAATTAATTTGTGCATATGAGTTCGTACTGGCCCGTGCATTGATTATATTAAATGACCCTGGAATTGCTTGTACGGCAAGTGCTTCTGGCGCGCCTGACACGGGGGAAGAAGTATTAATACCCACAAATCCTTGGGTGTCAATAAATACGCGCGCATTAGCAATTGCACTACCCGGTCCACTAAATAATATAACTCTACGATCCGGTGAGGTATTTCCAATTAGTAAATCGCCATCTCCTGCCATATACAAGTAGGCATCGTCGGCGCCACCAATAGAATCGCCGCCACTTGCGTACCCACTACCATTAATACCCATGTTAATATAACCAAATAATTCCGTACCAGAATCCGTGGTTGCAACGATGTCAGCAGATGCGTTTGACCCCGTACTGAAATTTTTAATATTTATTTGGAAATAGTTATCTGCGGTGCCATGTACCGAGACAGCATTATAAGAAGTTGTGTCCCCAGCATAGACACCCAACACATCAGGAGCACTTGCAGTATGATTGGTAGTGGACCCAATCAGTATACTTGATCCTGTTTGGTAGATTAAACTGGACGTTAGTGTAGTAGTACTACTCCATAATGGAATATAGTATTGTGTACCACCGGTGATGGATGAGGACGCCACCGTCTCATAATCAAATGTTTCCCATGCACCAGACTGTGAATTAAAAATTGGTACTTTTTTATGCCCAATGGCATTTAAATTTAATTCTACAGGTTGTCTACCGATTAATCTTGCCATTATAATACCTTAGTCGTTAGCGTTTTCAAGGACCGACAATACGGCTTCTAATGAATTATTGAGATTGGTTTGAAAAATCAACGCATCATATTTTTGAAGTACCAACTTACCCGATAATGGGTTCAATGCTTCATTCGGTGGAATGTTGAAATTATTAAATAAAGTTACCATAGTGGCACTTCCAGATTTTTGTACTTTGACACTAACTTGTCTATCAAACGCAGTAATATTTGCAATTTGTGTAGACAAAATAATTGCCGATACATCTTTAGTTTGATTCTGATAAATAATATTACTTCCACTAACCAGTGGTAGTGCAAGGAGTACAAACTCATTTAGTGGTATTGCTTCAGCCATAATATAATTCTCTTGTTAACTTTCAAGTGCCAAATTTAATGGAGTAAATCGTGCTGCAATTGCCTTATTAAAAGTACGTCCTTCGATAATACCGGTTGCTTGTCGAATAATAAATCCGTTTCCTGCGTAAAAATCTCCCGTTTCATCGCCTGAAGTATGGAACACTCGACCGCCGTCTTCTTCAACAATTCGTAAATTAACATTGGTTTCTCCAAGGCCTCCTTGATTTACTGGTAATGCAAGGAAATTTACCCCAGCCCCTGCATATGAAAAATCGTGAGAGGTAGATGTTGCCAATGACCCAAATAATTGCAATAAGTCTGGTAGATTTTGAATTACCGCACTGGTTATTGTATTTTTAGGAATATTAATTAATTGTTGAATTTTCGTTAATCCCGATGGGTTTAACGCACCAAATAATGAATCGGGGTCGTTGACAATAAATTCCTTGATATACTCATACGATGCAGTAAAATCCATTGCTATTTTCTTACCATCGTTCACACGAAACGCCGCAATTGCTCCTGATACAAACGACCCCGTTGGAGCTAATGTAAACATCTTATCAACAGAGGTATCTTGTGCTTTGAATAATCCCTGTGTGAACTGTACAATTCTTCCTGGCTGTGCTGATGCTAAGTCTGTTACCACCGCATCTATCAATAATCCCCCATCTTTTAACGATGCAGTATAAAGATGTGAACTTGTATCTAAATAGGATGCAGAATAACTTCCACTCAGTTGAAGTTTTCCAATCATATAATTTAATATACTTGTTTTTCGACTTGTTAGTATACTTGCATCAGCTGAACTTGTATAGGTGGATACTCCCGTCTTATCTGGTACCACCAATATACGACTTCCTTTTGCTCGTATTCCATAATCACCAAACGTGGTATTAGAATTCAATAATGACGCATGACCGCCATCGATGCAGTATACGCCTGCCCGAGAAAAGTTGGTAAAGAACGATACCATTTGTCCATATCCGGCCCCACGTAAACAAATACCAATACCATTAAACGCAACTTGGGTATATGCATCCACAATCATAGATTTCAATGGACTATACCCATCGAGTACAGAGTCATCAACAATCATACCGCCGGGACCATTGCCCACTGCTGGGTTTCCACTGGCAGATGCTAACGGCGCATAAAATTTATCGACGGGCGTTCGTGCCGCAGTACAATTTTGAATATAGGGTGATGTAGTAATTGATGCACTTGGTGCAAAGGCAAAGAAGAATCCTTTGCGGGGGTCTTCTAAATTATCAATAACACATCCTTCCAATCGGAGTCCATATGCATAGGTACCATTATTCATTAAGAATAAATTTTCACCGCTTGTACCGTCAGTGGGACGAACCACCACACTACGCAAATCGTCACCCAAAATAGATGTATATGCGGGAACGGTAATTGGCGCGGTTTCTACATAATATCCACTCTTAACCCGTATACTAACTTTACGTGGGCCATATGCTCCTGACCCAGATGCAATATATGCTGCAGCTGCTTGTGTTGCTTTTTTAATTGTTTTAAATGCGTAAAATATAGTACTACCATCGTGTCCAAAATCTGTATCCGACCCTTCTTGTGTTACGAAAAATACCGTTTCCAGTGGTCCCGCAGATGATGCTTGACTTGCGTTTTCTGCGTATGATGCGGTCAGTGCAAAATTAGTTAATGCGGCAACCAATGCATAACTGGAGGAGCTTGCGTAATCGGCAACAGTAAGATACCCACTGGCCGTCGTGGCAGTGATGGTTGCAGGAGTATCTACAACAACTTTGTAGGTATCTCCTGTATTAACAACGACTGTAAGGTCTGGAATATCAAGTTTTATTTGACTCATATTATCTGGTCACCGTTGGACGCACTGTTAATCCTCCTTCCAGTATTCGTCGAATAACTGGGCCCGTTGAGCCACTGGTAATATTTACATCATACACATATTTACGTTGTGTTAATTGCAATGTTTGTTCGGCGTCTAATTTGATAAACAAACTACCCGATGTATATGGAATTGCCTTTTCAAACGAAAACGTGGCAGCAACTTCATCCGTGGTGTAATTTTCCCGTAATTGGCCGGTGAATGTGTAATTCGTAATGTCTAACGGAATATTATTATCACTACGATTTTTTAATTGTAAAAGTATTTTAAATGTTTCCCCTTGACCAATTTGAAAATCGGTAATGTCTGCCATAGAATTCTCATTATAAAGACGACTCTAGTATAAATATCAAAACCCACACTAATAGAGTGTTTTTATACAAATTTATATACAAAATCTCCACAACGTATTAAGTAACGTTGTGGAGATTCTATACTTACCAACCCATCAAATTAATAATTGAGTACGCAGTAATCGGGTTGAATTTCAAGTGTAATTTCTACTTGCGTATCTTCACTCCACGCCATATCACCAAATGTTGCACTTGTAATTTGTGCGCCTTTGATAATCCACTCTTCAACTTTGTCACCCACTGGACCAAGAATATTGAGTGTTAAATCTTTCTTGTAAAATTCAAGATATCCATCACGACCAGTTACCGATTCGTGATGAAGACGAACCCATTCCATGACTGCTTGAGCGCCAGAAGGAACGATGGGATCATATAACGTTAATTGCATCGTACCCCATTTACTTTTACCCTTCACATATCGTTGTAAATTGATATGATCAAGAGGTTTTGCTTCTTGGGTTAATTTGGGACGAGATACTTTATTTACAAGATATGAAGGAATTCCATCCATATAGAGGATGAAACGATTCTTCATTTTTGGTTCAAATGCTGTGAAGAACAGTTCTTGTTCTGATACTAGGTTTGCCATGTATAATCTCCGAAAGGATATCTAACTATAAATATAAGAAGGTTGAAAATTGTGAGGGGAGATTTTACCTCCCCCCACGTTTCTCAATTTACGCAGTTGGGAACGTTGCGCCAGTTGGGAGAACATTGAAATCAAGGACGATGAATTCTGCTGTTCTTGTGGGTTGTAGATAGAGTTGTCCATAAAGGATATTTCTATCAATCACATCAGGCGTGTTATTTGTTTCATCCATTACCACACGGAATGCGTACAATCCAGAACGTTCTTGTACACTTGCGAGGTACGGGTTCACAATGTTGAGGAAACGATTACGTGTTGCTTCAACATTCTGTTCGAACACTAAATAACGTGCCGAACTTGCAATATACTTCTTCACCGCGATTAACAAACGACGAACGTTCACACGATCAAGCGCTGATGAACGGCGTTGTAATGTCTTCTGACCCCATACACAGATACCTTGTCCTGGGAACTGTGCAATTGGGTTAACCTTTCCTTCATATAGTGTATCACGACTTGCTTGCGGTAAGCGAACCTTGACACCGACTGCACTTGCAATGCCACCACGATTTAATCCAGCGGGTGCAAACCATTCTGCTGCAACATTGTCGTTGTAGGCATAAATTTCTGGAAGAATTACTGATGGTGGAACCCAAATTAACTTATTGGTGTTCGTATCAATAACTCGTAACCACGGATAGTATGTTGCTGCGTAATTACTATCAATTTCACCTGCCTTTGCCGTTGCTGTGGCAAGAGTTGCGGTTAATCCAGTAGTATCCATGATGTAGAATGCATCTCCACGGTCTTCACATAATGTTAGTGCAGAATCTGCGATATATGAATGATATTCATAAATAACGCCTGGAAGTACTAATAAGTTAAAATCAAACTGGTCAGGATTACTGATTGCGTTCAATGCTTTCTTATATGATACTGAGCCTGCTGATACCGAGGTTGATAAGTTGAACCCTTGACTATTGGTAGCAACGATGTCACCACCCATATTAATATCACGTGCGGGATTTAACCCATCAAATCCACCTTGGAATGCCACTGAGAACTTACGATAGATGAAACTATCTTCGTCTGACAATGAGATTGCCTTTGGTACTGTACCATTCGGTACATCCACAACATTTTCAAGATTAAATGCTGTTCCAACATTTACTGATCCCGATGGGATTGGACCAAGATAAGAATTATTGGTGTCATTTCCAGCATCAAAATTCCAACCATAATAATATTTCTTGTCAATTGATTGTGTAGTATATCCTTCGACGCCATTATCAAACCAACGACTTGTGACATAATCCGGTGCCGTTAATTGTACGGCTGGCGCAGATAATGTTGATTCATATGTGGCAAATCCAAATGGAAGCGCAGTTTCTGGAATCTGTGCGTCGGTCATTTCTACCCAAATATATTGTGAGTTATTTGGGAAGTCACCTTGATAATACATTTCACCAGTTACCGTATCTTCGGTTGGTGCACTGTTACCAATTACCCGTGCAATATACTGTGGACTATCCGGGTCAAGATTTACATTGTCAAATTGTTCTAATACTTCCGACCGTGCATCTGTATCATTGTATCTACGAACAAAAATTGTAAATGTACCGAAGTTATATTCAACATCTCCACTAGCCTTCATGTTTGCAAACGATACTTTAATTTCCTTATTTGCAGAATTACCATCACCTAATGTGTGAATCTTGAAAAGATCTAACTTAGTTCCACCCAACGTCTGTGATTGAATCCACGGAGTAAATGCATGCTTGTAAACCCCGTGTGTTGCACCATTGAAATTTAATGCAGTACTCGATGTTTCTGCCGACATTACAGAACTAGCTAGTCTTGCTGCATCGGTTAGCGGATATGAAGTTACGGTGGTAAGAACACCAGTTGCACTTGAACTCACAATAAATACTGTGTTTGTTGACGAGATTGCAGTATATTGCGATAGTAACGTTGTTCCAAAGTTGATTCCTGAGCCACTGACGGTAATTTCTGTTAGTTTGGTTACATCTAACCCAGCAAGAGTTGCAGTTGGTACTACATATTTTGTAAGACTTCCTGTTGAAACTGTACTTGGTACGTCACCAGTAACCAAAGATTGAGACGCCACTGCTAATCCACCCGTAACTGCGGTAGTTAACATTGAATTTAACGCGGCTTCAGGAAAAATTGTATAAATATATGAGTTTTGTGTTGTACTCGGAGTTGACGCAAAATAGTCTTGAAATGAATTTGATTGCCCTTCTACTGAAGTTAATCCACTTTGACTAATATTTGTTCCGCCAGATGCAGTCACTGATAAACTAAATCCAGTTGATACTCCAACCGCCGTAATATTCGTAAGGGTATTTCCAGTACTACTAGGATGTAATACTGCATATACTTTCTTACCTGCTGAACCTGATGCGTAAAGTACTGCAGATTTTGTGGTAGCTGGGTCATATCCTGTTGTTCCCAACACACGAACGATTGTGGCAACGCCAGATTCACGGAGATAATTTTTTGCTGATAATCCCGTGTAATGATTGGTATCTGCTTCGCCAAATCTGGTAACATATTCCTGTTGACCACGTACTATGGTCGGTATAAACGCCGGACCTTTTGGTGTGGGTCCAATAAATGCCGCCCCGATTTCACTGATACCTTGAGTTAGGAAGCTTAAATCCTTTTCTCTGGTAAATACGCCAGGGGAAACAATTCTTTCATTTGCCATACGAGTCCTCCAAATGGGTTATATTATTCTGATACTTCCCCGGTTTCCATATTGATGTTACCAGTTCCATATGTTTGTTGCAACTTCTCAAATAAAACCCTTTCTTTTGTTTGAAACTCTACAAATTTATCTTGTTGAGTTTTAATGTCAGAAGATACCGTATTTAATTGATTCTCTAACATAAATTTATTTAGTGTTAATTCGCCAATTGTCGTAATCACTTCAAGAAGCATTTCACGCAATTTTTGAATTTCTAATAATTCTGCGTCTGTAACTTTTTTCATACATTCCTCGTAAACTTATAGATTGATTATATATCATACATATATAATTTCGTGTCAAAACTTATGTAATCTTATTAATAAATATCATTCATTATTTTCAAACTTAATATTATACAAGATTTGTAACAATTTCTGTATCGAATACCACTTTCTTTGGAGAATATTGCAATCGTGTGGTTGCCGCACGATTCCCATTTCTATCTAAGGCACTCTGTGGGAGGATATATGCTTTTACGTCAATTGAAAATTTATTACGAACCAATCTATCATTTGTCGCAGGAAGGTCCGTTAATTGTTCAAATTGGGTAATTTTTGTGATAAACTTATAGTTATTTGCTTCACCCCAATATTCATCACTTTCAAACGAAATATTTTCCACCACCCCATTCATCTGTTCCATATATTCCGTCCATATCATTGCTTCGTAGGTAAAGTCATAATAATCTGGAATCATCGTAGTATGATATATTTGACTTGGTGTGATTCTATTTTGTGCCGTAAATCTATCATAAATATTACGAGAATTCCATCCCGTTTTAAACGTATATTGTTGATATTTGTTCGTCGGTGATGTCATTGAATTTTTCTTCATCATAGAACGTTTTACCATAATAATTGGTAACATAATTTTTCCGTTCTTATCACGAAGGTTGCCATCTTGCTGTGCACTTTTCCATCGTTCTGGGTTTCCGTAAATAACGGGAATTTGTATCTGCTTCCCGTCTTGTGAAATTACTGGTTTAATTTTTGTTTGTAAGTATTTTAGAATAGCATTATCAATGGTATATAATCCCACTGCTACCGGCGAACTTACGCCCGGTACATGTTTATTATCATTTCCCCGATTATATCGGTTGGGTAATGTGAGATTATTTCTATCAAACGTCGGTGTACTCATGTGTGGGTTTCCTCAATATTAAGGCCACTCTTACGAGTTAAGTGTGTTTCACAAATAATATTGTGATTATATTCAGGTCTTCCCGCAACTAGTTGAATTTCGTTCGTATTATCAATTTCATAATAGTTTTCATTATATTTGATGATATCGCCAACGTCTGGATACACATCCACATCTTCTAATATTTTTCGTACAAATCGAAATTCTACACCAGGTTGGTTCGTATCATACCCAAATCCTTCTGCCGCAGGTTGCGTTTTCGGATATTTTATCAATGCGTTCAAACTAATACCACGGTATCGTGGTTTCGTCAGTGATTCCCCGTAAATATTTACATTAACTACCTCATGTATTATTTTATATAATACAACTTCTACGTCCACCACATCCACTACGATTTCTCGATTGATGTGTTGGAAGAATAGAAAATCCCGTTCGGATACGAATCTTGGCATATATTATAAAATGTAGAAAGGCACTGGAATATACTTAAACATTGCTTGCATTGCTTCTGCATTTTCCATATGTTTTTTCATTTGTGCTTGGTGACCAGTTTGTTCCAAGGTTTCCCGAATTTCTTTAAGTAAATTATCTTTTTCTTGTGACGCTTCTCTACGAAGTGCATCACCATCCATGCGTATTTGTGCATCAGGTATCGGAATATTTTCATATTTAGAACGAATATTACCCAACACTTCCTTTGCTAACGCAAGTGTATAACGATATACCCAATTTCTTCCAATACTATTGATATTTTTGTACTGAATATTGTCATATGGAATATTGGAGAAGTCGGATACCGTACTATTTTCTGACCCTGACTGTAATAATGCGTTTCCGCTTTGTTTATCATTAACCACAACATAATCAAACCAGATAGTGGTGTCTTTGGTGAAAATTGGCGTGAATCGTATGATATTATTGGAGACAGAAAAGCTATATTGACTTTTACGAATCATATCATTGACTTCAATTGCTTGAATACGAAGTAAATCTTCGAATGCAGGCATCATCACGAATGTTACCGGTGGAGAATATCCATCAAACCCAAACTCACTCATGAGATTTGTTAACCCAAGACCCGTGGTTGCAAATGGGTCATAGTATCGTGCAATTGCGGGTGGCATTTGATGATATATTTTACGAATTTCAATTGCTGACCCACTTTCTTGTGGGTCTGCCCACAATTTTTTGAGGTCATACGATTGCGTATATGCAGAGGTAGCAATAAATCCTTTTTTTACAGTCACACTTCCGCCACTTTCTGCTTCCGTACCATATTGAGCAGATAATTTTACCAGTTGCGGCAGTGGTGTCGATAAAATATTTCGTTGGGTAATATTTGTCGATGTACTCATGCCCTGCATGGACAACATATGTTCACGGGCATTAAATTGATTGACTTGGTTACTATAGGTGGTAATGGCCTCTTCCAGACACGTATACAGTTGACGATGTGTGAGTTCAACATCCACAACAGGATAACCCAACCGTCTTGCTACAAATGACGCAACTTGGGGAGCTTCCGTTTGAAACTCCGCATCATTATCATAAAATCCAAATGGTGTTAAATTATATGGATTAATTGGCGCTTCTTCAAAAATAATTGGTTCACGATTCTGCATACAAGCCCTCTATTAGAGTCATATACTATAAATATCAAAATAGTTTATATAACCATAACTTTATAACAATAAAAAGGGGTGACCTTTCGGCCACCCCCAATTATCACTATTGTTACCAAGTTACATCTTAGACGAGGTTGAGCTTGTCGATGTAGATCTTGCCGAAGAATTCGGGGCGAACAACCTTCTTCGCGTAACGTGTCATCACGCCACGACGAGGTGTGAAGTTCTGTGGATCGTACACAAGTGGTGTCATGATCAATGGAATGTATGGTGCGTACACTGCGCCCGTTTCCAAGAATTGGTTACCACGGAAGCCCATCAACATCACGTTTTCTGTCATGTATGGGTTCTTGTATACGGTGAAACGGTTCTGGAAGGAACCAATCTTCGTTACACCGGCTGCAAATTCCATCTTGTCGCCGTCGGTTCCGGCTGCAAAGCCAGGGATGGTTTCAAGAATTGTTGCAACAGTTGGTGATACGACTGCAAAGTTAGCACCGCCACGCATCGTTAATTGATGAATCTTGTTGCTCACCTTCTGCATCTTCTGACCAAGCGTTTGGAACCAAGTCATGTTGGTCCATGCCGTGCCGTAGAATGAACTTGCGGCAAATGCTCCACCACTTCCAGGTTGCTGACCATTCCAGACTGAACCAATTTCTGCTGACCAGTATTCCGTTGTGGTTGCTGGTGCTGCATTAATTAACATGTCAAGAATTTCAAGGTCAATTTCCATTGCCACATAGTCTGACAACATACTAGTCAATTCTGCTTCTGCATCTACTGAATGGTATGCGTTCAAGTCTTGTGCAAGTTCTGGTGACCATACTGCCTTCAACTTACGTGTCTTGGCAACAATGGTTTCCGAACGAAGTTCCAAATCAATTTCTGGAATCTGGAGGTCCGTTCCTGCATTAATACCGGCTGCTGCCGTAGTACCACGAAGCGGATTCGTATCTTCGAAATCACCACGTGCTGTATCAACAGGTTGCTTGGTGTATGTAACACTGTTTAATACTGCGTTTGCAGTAGTAGTAACGATAAACGTGACATTGGTTCCGTCGTACTTGGTGAATTCTGGAAGCACTGCCGAACCGAAGTTTGCGCCACTGCCACTTGGTACGAATGAACGAACTGCTAAGAAGTCAGCATTAGGTAAAACTACATTCGACACCGTGAACGAACGAAGACTACCAGTTGCAACATAATCTTGGTTGAAATTTACATCGGAAAATGCAACCGACCCAGTAGTAACAGCTAATGACGATGTAATTTGATCATTTAATGAATAACCAAAGCGACCTGCGCCATATAGACCACCTGCTGCTTGGTTACCAAACCCACCCCATGTACTATTTGATGCACTACCATAAAGGGATTGACCTAATGTTTGACCGTTTGATGTTGAACCATACTTGAAGTCCATGTAGAACACAAGTCCAGCAGGTAAGTTCATTGGTTGCACAGACACAAAGTTCTTTGCAGCAATTGAACCGAAGACCTTACGAACTAACGGAAGAGCAACACCGGCCCAGTTTTCACCACTGGTACCAGCTGCGTTCGTCTTACTGTTTTCTGAGAGAAGCTGTGTTGCTTGGTTTTCAAGCATTACTGCCATACCCTGCTTTTCATAGCCCTTCAATCCTTCTAGGAGGCCTGAACCTTCCCACTTACCTGCTAATTTACGGGTCTGGTCGATAACGTGCTTGTGTGCACTACCCGCTTCGTTGATAAATTCTGATACATCTGACATATGTTATATCTCCTTAAAAATTAAATGATTCCTGCGAGTTCTTGTAATCTTTTTGCTACCGTGTTTTCCACGATAACTTGCGACTTTGGAGCCGTACTGGGAACTGCCTTAGAGGCTAATCCTTCAGTAACAACTTTCTTACGTGATGCGTTGAACGTCTTCACTGCTGCGGAAAGATTTTCAACTAATGTTGTATAAACAATCTTAACTTCACGAACGGTTGTTGCACGGTCAAATGATTCAACAATGCGAACTTTCTGTTCGTTGGTTAAACTATTTTTATGGAACATTTTGTTGGTGAAGAGTAACTTTGCATTAAGTAAGTTAACTTCTTGTAAACGGCCACGGAGAATGTTCACTGCTTCTCTGTACTGTGCCATTTCGCCCTTGAGTCTCGCAAGTTTATCAGCCATTGCCGTTTTTGCATCGGGAGCAACTTTTTCATCGCCCATTTCCGCATCGTCGGCTTCAAGTTCTGCAAGAATTTCTTCAAGATCAATTTCTTCATCATCACCTTCTTCTGCGCCCATCGGTGCTTCCATTGGTGCTTCACCTTCTGTCTTTGGATTGCCAATTTTAGACGAATCAGCAGGTACTTCTGGTCCTTCTTCGCCGGCCGGTTCGCTTTCTGGATATTCATCCTTTTCGGCGCCATGTTCCTTACCCGAAAGTGCAGCAATATCTTCTTCCAATTCACGAATTACTTCGTCAAGGTCAAAATCACTTTCTGACCAATCATCGTACCAATCCGTTGAACTATCTGTGTTTGCTTCTGGTCCATGACCAATGTCTGAAGTGGCTTCTGCGTCGGCAGTTGGCATCTTGTTATCTGATCCACCGATTGCTGACGTATTAGCAGGGAACTCTTTTCCACCACTAACGTTTTCGGCATCTTGCCACGGCTTTTCTGATGTTGCTTCTTTCTTCACATCGCCGCCAGTCTTTGCTGCAACTGCCTGCTTCATCGGTTCTTCAGTATCACCGTCCTTATCCGCATCAAGAAAGTCTGGCTTTGCACTTTCTTCGACTTCATCTTCGTCGTTAGCCATATCAGCTTCAACACGAAGACGGCGTGAAATCATATCACGAATCTGTGGGGTTATTGCTTCTTCTAAAACCAATTTTGCATTTGCTACGGCAGTTTCACGAACTGCTTCTGCATCCGCAATAGCTTGTTTTAAAAGCTTGTTGGTAATCTGTGTCATAAAATTAAACTCCTGAAAGGAATAGAACAGATATTTTATCTGTTATTAAATATTAAATTTACCACTAATATTAAAGATTAGTGTTTACTATTATATAAATATAATGTTAATTTCTAAAACGTTAATTATCGTATTGTTTTTGTCGTGCAACTCTTTTTTCTTCACGTTTTTTACGACGAAATGCTTCTTGACGTTTAAATGCTTTCTTTTTTGATGGTTTTAGATAATGTTCTCTGTTACGAAGTTCCTGCAACAGTTCCGATTTCTTGACCATCTTGGTGAATACTTTTAATGCTTTGTTGAGTTCATCTTTTCCATCCTTTACAATAACTTCCATACTGCCTCCATTAACTTTTTTGTTTTGGAACTAATCGTCCATTTTGTGATGTGTGTGTTACTTTCTTATTCTTACCATATCGACCAAATCCTAAATAGTCGAGTCCCAACTGCTGTGCTTGTTTTGCAATTTCACTGTCTTCTGCTGCTGGTTTTGATGTAGCTGGAGTAGATGGGGTGGTTGATGGAGTATCTGGTGCCGGATGTTCTTTTGCTTGATGTACTAGTATCTTTGCATCGGGAAATTCTGTTCTCAGTGCTTTTACTGCTTGTACATTTTTTGGAGAATCATCAATAAAGGCAACCTTATCATATCCATCTTTTATATGTTTTCTAATATATGCCGCTTTCTTTTCTGGATTTGCATCTCCCAGTGCAGCAATAGATACACCGGAAGTAATTCCATGCATCTTTAAAAATTGTGCAACAGGACGAGTGTGACCTCGTGCGGTTAACACAGTAATTTTATCGGCTCGACCAATTGCTTGTTTTAACAGTTTGACAAATCGTTGAATTGGTTTTGGATTAATTAATTTATCAAATTCTGAGAAGTCAAACTTATCCCCTGGTTGCTCATCGTATACGGCAAATGCAGCGGGGTCCATTTCAATTCGTTTTCCGCCACGGGTAAGAAAGATTTTGGAATCGGTCTGTGCCAATGTGTCATCAAAATCACTGACAAATAATGTTTTACCCATAGATTAGTAAGTTAAAACTTTATAGGATACGGCAACCATTTCATTTAATGAACTTTGTAATAATGTTTTTTTATTTTGTTCATTTAACTTATTCATTACGGTTACCAACATTTGGGCGGTAAAGACATCGACCAATTGCCCTTTTACTTGCGCAGGAATCTTCGTGATTGCAATTTCTCGTAACGTTTCTTCCGTATATACGGGAGAATGCAAAATGGTATGCAATATTTCTTTGAGAGTATCGTGTGAGGTAGACGCGTATTTTTTTGCATCCGTAGACGATATACTCTTTGCAATCTTTTTAATTTGCGCACTTACTTTGCCAGCAGGAATTTTACCTGTTTGGTATGCGTGGACAATGCCAAATAATCGTTGTTGAGATTTGCTTTTTGATGGCATGTTACTTTACTTCACTCAAAAAGTCGTGAATTAACTTATTGATATTATCATATGGTGCAGCAACTTGTTGCATCACATTTTCGGTAATAAACGCACCCATTGTGGATGGATTACTGACGATATCAAAACAAATTAAGGCAAAGTCTTCTTGGACTTCTACCGTGTTTTCACTCATTTGTTTGACCGATCCCATACCACGGGAACTCACTCCGAGTTTTATATTATTTCGAATTAATTCCCGAACAATGTTTCCTGTTGGAGTCGTGAGAATTTCAATGTTACCCCGTACATCATCACCTTCGGTCCAGAGTTCAACGATGTTACAACACACGTTCTTTAAATTCACTACTGGACTTTCTGGGTGGTCTAGTTCACCCAGCGCTCGTCGTTGTGTCACAAAGTTTTGTTTATAGACACTTGCTTCACGCATTAAAATTTCTTTGGGATAGACACGCCCATTTTGATTTTTTGCGTTAGCACGTTGTAATACGACATTACGAAGGATTAGTGGTTTATTACCATCTAACGCTTCCGTTAAAAGTTCTTTATTATATTGAAGTTCTGTGTATTCACATAGTAATGCCATATTAATTTCTCATGTCGCGCAAACGTGCCGCTAGTTCAGTAAGTTTACCTTCCAACTTGACCATTTGTGTAGTCGTGCGTTTCCATAAATTATCATTAGATAATCCAGATTCTTTCTTTAAACGACTGTTCATTTTTAAGGCACGTTCAACCAACTTCAATTGTCTATTTAATTCAGACATTGCTTGACCAATTTTTTGATGTGGTTGACGAGTTTGATCGTTACGGTAGGAATAATAATTCTCTTGTAATGTTTTTACGCCTTCTTGAATTGCTTCAAATTTTTCTTGAAGTTTATCGCCCGGCGTAACATCTTTTGCACCACGATTGGTCAAGGAATATCCAATAGATTTTGCCATTTTTTTAATATGATTTGCATTACTATGTTTGTCCCCGACAAATGCATTAGGTGTTAAATATCCCGCAACGTTTCCGGTTGTTGATATTTCATTTAAATTTTCACGGATATGTTTACGAATAATTTCACGTAATCTCTCTTCAATATTCATGGTTTATCTCAGTGAATTAAGTTCGTGTGAAATCTGATATGCAATCAATAACGCCGTGATATAGTTATCTTTCACTTGATTCTTTTGCTGAATCTGTTGTAGTTGATGTACTACTTCATTGACTTTAATCTTCGTGACTTCATCAGTAATTTTATTAGAATTCTTTTTAATATCACGAATTAAACTGATGGCTTCTGTGGACACATATGTACCAAACTTTTCTACGTTCGTTCCATTATTAATATATTCACGAAGTAAATTCTTTTGTTTATCACTGAAATTACTGTACTTTTCATTGAAACTTTCTAACAAGAATTTATAGGAAAGATACCGAATTTCTTCTGGTTGATCTTTTAACATTGCCGAATAATTTGATTCTTTGACAATTTGTTCTTCTTTCAGTTCACCCTTTAAATGTTCAACAATCACAAATCGTGCGGCAACCATTTCGTCAATTTGCATATATACCGATTCGTCAATATTTGACGCACTGGTTGTTTCAAATAATTTGTAAATGGATGCGTGAACTTTATAGGAAGGAACTCGACCAGACATAAATTGTTTCAAATCACAATTCTGCTTAATTTCTCGTATCAATAGAAATTTTTGTGCATTTAGTAATTTTTCATTTAATGATGCCCGTCGTTGTAATACGACATCTAACATATTAAATGCTTTACCTTCTGAGAGTTTCGGTGCATTAAAGAAAGAACGATACAATTGTAATTCTTTTCCTAATTCCGATTTTGAGTGGAAATGTTCACGCATCATTTTGACTGCAAAACTATCTGGTTTGCCGTCGAGAACATCTGCGGCAACTTTTCTGACTAATAGTTCAAACAGAATGCCTGTGTTCTTAATTTTGTTGTGCCGTATATTCATATGTTATCCGTATTGAGACGAGTAAACAACCACCATATATAAGTAAATATAATCAAAATATATTAATCCTCTACTTTATCGTCAGATGACAACTGTTCTGCAATAATTTGTTTGTATTTACTAGTATTTTTCATTTGTAATTTATCTAAGAAATCTTTTGCTTCTAACGATAAGGTAGACCGCTTGTACCGTTTGGTATTTTCTTTATGTCCTAATGGGTCACGGCCAAGCGGATGTGCATCAGTACCAAATTTTAATCCTTCTCTTGGACGACCACCTCTATTTTTCATAAGTGCTTCTTCTAGTTCCTCATCAACTTCTTCGTCAACAGAACTGTCTTCTAGACTCTGTAAAATTTGATCTACATCGTCAATTTGAGCTTCTTGATCGTCTGCACTAACATCTCCTTCCGGCGGAACTTCCCCTTCTGGTGGTACTCCTCCTTCTGGTGGCATTCCACCCATTTGTGGGTCTTGAGGTTGTGCCATTGCTTGTTGTTCTTGCTGCCGTTTTACATCTTCGATAATCTTCTTTCGTTCTTCAACAATTTCATCATCTGATAATTCAAGAATGTGATTGTAGACCCAATCTTGAGAAAGAAGAATAGTTTGTCCACCGGTCATTTGTTGCGCCAATCCAAACTTTTCTTTCCAGATATTAATTTTTTCTTGTTCGTATAATGTGGAAGGATTCGTTAACGAGAGTTCAAAGTTGACGAGTTTTTCATCCGTAAATCCTTGGACATATAAATGAATGATGGCAATCTTGGTAAGTTCCGATACCATGATGCGTTGAATACGTTCAATAGTTCGTGCAAATCGCACATCTTGTGCTGCCAATGTTGCCTTTCCATTAATATCTTCTTCATATCCAATAAAGGACTTAGGTACTTTAAATGCCGCAAGAAGTTTTTTACGGAGATATTCAATGTCTTCGATTGCATTGAATTGTAATCCTTGCATGGTTTCAATTTCGGTTCCACTATCCTTACCACGCACTGGAAGATAGAAATCTTCGGTAATATTCATCATATTATATCGAAGATTATAATCGCCCGTTTTCGGGTCTACCAACGGCGTTTTCTTGGAACGGTCAATGATACGATTCATATATGTATCAACTTCGGCGGGAGGAATGTTGCCAATATCAATTTTGAACTTCCGTTTGTCGGGTGCTCTCATGATACGATGAATTAACATTGCGTCTTCCATGAGTTGCAATTGTTTCCAGACACGACGACCACCTTCAATCATGGCTTTTCCATACGGAAGAAAGTTTGTATCTGATAATAAACGAAAATGTGCAATTTCGTAGTTATCAAAATCTTTCTTACCTAATTGTAAGAAATCGGTATCAATGGAGAATCTTACGGAGAATGGATTGCCCGGTTGTTCACCTTCGACACGAATAGTTTCATAGACAGATAATGGAACGGCATTTACGATACCATATTCAGGATCAATGTCCAGATATAAAAATAAATCTCCGTATTTTGCCATGTTGCGCACCCACGGCCAGAGATTAAATTCTACATTGAGAATATCGTAAAATAAATTATGGAGAATTTCTTGAACTTGTGTATCATCGGTTTTAATCGTGAGAATGCGGTCAAACTCATCCTTGACTGTACTTTCATCCGCATAAATATCTAATACTGACGCAATGATGGGGTCATTGTCCATCATGTCATAATCACGGAACAACTGTAATCGTGCTCCTTGGAATGAAGCTGCCGCTTCATACCGACCATGTGCTGACCCATATCCACCTGTGGCAGAATTATATACACGATGGTACCGATCAACACCTCGTCTGTTAACAAACGATTGAATTTGATCCGTATCTGCAATACGAAGTTTTTTTCCACCCACATTTCGTACAATTGTGTTCGTGGAAAAAAGTTTCTTTAGTCTACCAAAAATTCCATTGTTACTAGTATCTGCCATATCTCCTCACTTAATAGTTACAGGCTTCGTCTAATGCTTTTAATAATGGTCCGAAATCTACATCCTTTTTACTTTTTGCAATTTCTACCACTTCATTTCGTAATTCATTCAATTTTACATATGTGGCGGCAATTAATAACTGCCATTCATTTATATTAAACTTTGTATATGGTAATGAGTTTAAATTAGTTGCCATCATACTTACTTCAGCAAAGCATTCAACCAATGATTTTGATTGTGTTGCTGATAATTGTCCTACTACTTTTTCTATGAGAGCAGTAAGTCGCATTAAATTGATACGATTTTCTACATTTTCACGAAGTATTGATTTTAATGAAAGTGCCATCTTACTTCTCCTTGTTAAGTTGCTTCCGAGTTTTTTTCACATCGTTTGGTTTTGGTGCGCCATTAATATATCCACCAGGAAGAGATAATCCAATTCCTCCCGTTGGTGCACCACCTGCGGGAGCACCATCTTCTTTTACTGTTGATTGTTCCACATATTTCTTTAGTAAACTATAATACTTTGGATTTTCTCGTAGATGTGCCGCGGCAATCATTGCAGTTTTTACTAAACTTCCATCTGTTACATCTTGGTGTTCTAATTCCACATTCATGCCGGTATAAAATTCAGCAGGATCAAAATTATATCCCATGTTTTTATATACTCGCATTGCGTCTTCCTTACCTATATAAGTATCACCACTCATGTAGGGAGTTTCTTTTTTTGGGGTTTCTTCCTTCAGTAAATCACGGAGTCGTATCATAATTTTACCATTTACGGCAGCTCCAGTAGCGTGCACTGGTTCTATCTTTTGCGGTAGCACATTTATGTCGTGCCCGAAAACTTTTACGACGAGCAGGATTACTCTTTTTAATTCTCATGTTCGGATCACCAAAATTAACTTTCTTGACATTTCCAGTACTTGGGTCTTTCACAAACACTTTGAATTTTTTCACATCGCCCCGCATAGGTTTGCCAATTGATACTTTACGACCATGATATTCTGCTTCCTCAAGAACATTTTCGTGTGCTAACATGTATTCTGCAAGACACGCAGAACAATATTCGTCTATTGTATCCATTTCTTCGGCTTCTTTGATAGGAACACAATTAGGAACTTGTTTCCCATTCTTATCTTTCATACCATATTGTGTGTATCCATCCCAACACGGTGCTTTTTCATTTAGTCCAACAGAATCGTCGGTAAATCTTCCCGTCAATGTTTTATGTGGATCTGCTTTTGGATTAGATACGGCATCATATTTATCAAAGTCAGGTTGTGGTGCACTGAAATTATCATTGCCGTATTCATTGAAAAAATCTGTATATTTCATATGCTTATTTCAAAAATTTGAGTTTGTAAATCGTTGAACTAATTAATCCAGAAATTTCATCGACGGTATTATTGAGTTCACCATCTTGTGGAAGTGTTTGCCGAATTGTATCCACAAATTTTTGCAATCCCATAAAATATTTTACGACTGAATCGTCTTCAAATATCTGCGTTGGCGTGGTATATCCTTTAATAATACCATATCGTCCTTGTGCCATTTCTGCATAGGAGTCAATTAATTCTATAATATCATCATAATATTCATTTAATGCTTTGTGTGCCGCAAACGATGGAGTTTGTAGATGAAAAATATGTGCTTGTGTTCTACTACCCATCAAGGTTGATAAAAACTTAGCAATTTCTTCCATTTATTTTCTCATAACAATACTTTTATATTTACTGACCCGTTTAACACCTTCACTTAAGGTGTCGTCGGTTGGCATGGAAGGATCTGCGGGGGCACCTTCACCGTTTCCTATGGTATTTGCACTATTCTTTTGATATTGTAAATGACTGTGTACAGAATTCATATAATCTGATGCTTTGGATATTTTATCTTGTACCCACGCTTCCAAATCTTCTCCGTCACCAATCATATTATATACTTCTGACGATTGCGTACTTAATTTCATTAATTGTGCCTTCGACATTCCACTTTCATCTCCACTGTCTGGACTATCTGCTGGAGGAGTGTCACTATCAACAACATTGTCCGGAGCTTCATCAATTCGACCAACAATATTACGCAATGAAGTGTTTGTTTCTGCCACCGAAGCTTTCTTAGTGTTTAAACTTGCCTTTTGTTTATCTAAATAGATTTGCTTTCGTGTCAATGCATCTGCTTTTGCTGCTGCTCTAGTTTCCGGTGGAGTATCGGTGCCAGATAAACTCTTTAATTTTTTATTTGCCGCCGACCAATCATCCTTGGCTGCCAATTTTGCTGCATCTTCCGGCGTTGGAGAGTTATCAACTTCTTCTAAATTTACTTCGTCTAATTCCATTTCTTCTTGTTCAACTGTCTCTCTTTTTAAAGAGCCGACTGGTCGCAATTCTACTAATCCCATTAAACGTATCATAGTTATTCTCCGCCCTTTAAGGCTATACTGGAAGCTGATGCCCATAGGTATGATTCCCAATCTGCACCGTGTTTTTTCTTAAATTTTGCCACAACTTTTTTATTTTTTTTCATTTTGTTGCCGATAGATTTTCGATCTTCTATTTGTGAATCGGTCATTTGTCGGCGAGGAGGAGATTTTCTATTATATGGTTCTGGTACGGACTTTTCATCCAACGATGCCATTTCTGCAAAGTATTTATGCAACTCTTCTTCAATTATTTCTTCCAATTGACTACGTTTCATAGAAAATCTCCGTAAAATACATACTATCTCAATATAAATATAAACAAACTTTACATTACATGAATATTATCCAATCAACCATCGAATATCTTCAGTTTCCGAGTTCCCAATTTGTATTTGATAAGGGTCAACTGGCATATCATTGGGTAGATTACCTCGTTTCATAAATGGAGTGCTGGAATAATCAGTGTGCGTGAGTGCCAATTTGGTTAATTCAATGCCCTGTTGACGTAACCGCAGTGCGGTATCACGAACCCACAATCCAATACCCAACGCCATTACTAAGTCGTCATTATATCCACTTAATGCTTCTGCACGGCCGTTTTTCCAAATAAACGTTTCTAATTCTGCTAATGTTCTGGAAGATCGAATCGTAATTGACGTTTCCCGCATATATTCTTCTAGTTTGGCAATGATTAGTGGTCTGGTTCGTTGTGAAATGACGAATCCTGCCACCAAATTGCGTTCACTCTTATAGGATTGCTGATGTTCTACGTCAATATACTGCATATCCTTAGACATATAAAATAAATTTCTATATCCACGGTCAATTACTTGCTGCACCGAACTCCATCCAATCGAACTGTTGTCTGGAATCAATAATGCGTCATTATATTCTGTTGCCAGCGATACCATAAGGTTACCAAACTCCTTGGTGGGAATTTTACCCTTATATTCGGCTACTTGAATAGAACGTTCTGCGTCAATGATATGAATGGTGGAATAGTCCTCACCATCACCTCTTGCAACGTCTGCAGCAGCAATATAGGTTCTACCCGCATCAGGATATTCCCATATCCACAGATTTCCGTCAAACCCTTGCTTAGAAATGGGTTCTGTCACATAGGTTTTCTTATAAAATTCTAATATTTGTGGGTTGACAACCGTATTACCCGAGAAAATAAAGGATGCATCGTGTTCTTGGGACGATTGCATCTCACCCATCATTTCAGTTTGACGGTCACGCCACGCTTGGTCACGTTCTGGATGGACTTTCCAATCTAACAGAATGGGATTGAAACTATTTGACTTAGTTTCTGCTTGTTGCCACATTTTATGGAAGAAATTACCCACGCCGTTCGGCGTTGATAGCAATATGGCTTTACCACCCGTAGATAGAGTAGACGATGCGGCGGTCCAGATGATATCTGCATCATCGATGAACGCGGCTTCGTCCAGAATCAATAAAGACAGTGCTTCAGAACGACCCGCATCCTTACTACTTGCTACAGCCTTAATTTGTGACCCGTTGGCAAATTGTAATGATAATTTGTTATCGGTTGTGCAGGTACCCCGTAACCACACGGGCAAATTTGCGTGCATAAATCGCACTTTGGTGACAAGATTTTTTGCCGTTTCTTGCTTGGTGGCAATAACAAGGATGTTTTTGTCACGATGGAACAATAATAACCACAGTGCATATCCGGCCACCAATGTAGAAATACCAATCTGTCTACCTTTTAAGACAATATTATTATCGTGCTCGTCGAAATCACGAATGGCATCTTTCTGATACTTGTATAACTCAAATAATACCTTTCCCCGAATGGGATGTTGGATATATGAGTATTTACTGAGAAAGTATTCTGGACTTACCGCACATTTTTTGTATTCTTGTTTGATAAGGTCTTTTAAATTTGGTTGCGTCATAACTGGTTACCGTTTAAGTTCTGCTCCAGCAACTACGCCCAATACAAACGCAGTGACTCCGACCACCGTTCTACTTGGCTTTGGGATAAATCCAAACATTTTATTTGGATTTGGTGCGGGATTTGGCAGAGTACGTAATAAATGTTGTAAACTATCCGCTCGAGTGGAAGAAAGCGTCACGGCACGTTGTAATAATAGTGATTGCGCATCTTTTTGAGCAATTATCGATGATTGGTCTACAATAGTTGAATCTGCTACTACTACTTGTTTCTTAAGATTGCCAATAATACTATCCTTGTATACTACTACCAACGATGTGTCCATAATTAAATTATTGAGGAGACTTGCTTGGTTTTCTAATTCAGTTAGATTGGTCTGTAACGCATTTTTCTGCGTAGTCCGAAATCCAATACTAATTGTAAGTTTTTTCACAATTTCATTTTTCTGTGCGTTTTCATCTTGGAGTTTTTGCACTTCGTTCTTTAATGAATCAGCAAATGTTACCGTTTTTTGTGCATTATTTTTAAATTCTGCGTATTCCACATTAAATTTTTCTAATTTACTGTTGCCGTCAGACTTACCCAACATAAACGAGATAATAAATATAGCGCCACCAACAATGGCAAGTCTACCCACAGAAGTTAACGCAGTAAATTCTTTACCAAAATTAAGTAATGACGCCAATATTTTATCCATATTACTCTCCTGTTTCTACTTCCGTCAGAAATCCATTTAATTCTTCGATATCTTTCATAATATCCGCCTTTACTTTATCAATATCTACATGCCACTTTTCAATCATTAATATACGAGTGTCATCGGCATGGATAACTTCTGGTGCTGTTACGGTGTCATATAAATTTTGTAATTCGGCAATTCTATCTTTAAGTGACGCAATATAATTTTCTTTCATTTTGCGTTCTTCATATTCCTCCCATGTGCCCAATCGACGCATTTCAGTTTCTTCCTTGATAACACAGTCCATGCACTTGCCACGAAGTCCCCAAAATTTAATGTCAAACCGATGCCCCATTGCCTTGTCACATTGTGGACAAAACCACGGCGTTTTTGCTCCATCCAGTTTCGTAACGGTTTGTTTAATACCATTTTTCATGACCCACTTTTTATCGTTTAAGTCGGTCCACGTATCACCTTCTTGTCGAATGGGTTCCAAGCCCGGACGCCATCCTACGACAATTTGTTCGCTATTCTTTTTTAATACTTCATTAATTTTTCTACGAGCATTATTAATTGCTTCATGTTCTGCCATAACCGCCTCTTGAGTTAATCTGTTCTGTTTTTAGGAATACCCGCACGATTGGATATTCCACGCATGTGTTGACGAATAACACCCATTGCTACTTTATGAGCTGGATGTAATCTGTCATAATCCATTGCGGTATCAATCTTAATTTGATTGCCCGTTTCTGGATTTGTAATTTTCATTTGTAATATTTTTTTAAAGAGATCTTTTTTGCCACCCTTTGGTTTGTCTTTTGGTGCATCTGCAGATGTTGTTGGTACCGATCCGACCATTGGTGCCCCATACTGTAACACTTTTACGGGCATCGTGTGTCGTAATGCTGCTAACGCAGACAATCGTGTGTTACCACCCAATAAATAATATCCATTAGAGTGTTTTATCACAATTGGCTCCGGTAATTTTTCCTGTTGTTTTATTGCCGTCAATATACCCTTTACATCTTTTTTATATTCTGTACCAATTTTTTTAAGAACTTCCTTTGGATTTTTACTAGATAATACTTCTGGAACTTCACTATTTGATAGTTGCTCCAACTCGTCTTTTGTCAAGACTTCACTGGGTGCTGCCAAAATTAATTTCTTTAATTCTTCTGCAGAATCAGCCATGTCAGGAAACGATTCAATAGTTCGTTCGTTTTTAAAATATTCACCAACTTCGTTGTCTAATTCATCCTTAGTATAATCTCGTACATATACATAGACCTTTAATTTTTCAGACTTAGTATTTTCGGTTAGTATGGATTCATTTGCATTCATTGCATCTTGTACCATTTTTTCTGCTGCTTTTCTAACCGGCTCGTTCTCTGGATATTTTAAGGCCGTTGCCACTAAGATATCACGATTAGTTTTTGGATTACGAACCTTGTTACCCAATACGGATTTTGCGCGACCAATTGCTGTTGCATCGGGTTTTTTCTTTCCCCGCTTTTTTGTTGCTGGTTCTTCTTGACTTGCGTGCATATCCGTCAACTTGCGTGCTTCTTCTGCGTCGGTTGTTGTTTTAATAATTTTCTTAAATATTTTTGGATCAAACTTACCATACACTTTCGTAAAGATTTCTTGTTTTGCTCTATCGGTAATATTTGGGTCACCCATAATAGCACGTAGTTGAGTTCCACTGATATTTTTCCCATCGATATCTAATTTCATCTCTGGTGCTACGATAAAATATCCTTTGTCTTTATATCCTTTGTGCTCCCCATCTGGTACATCATCAAAATTACGGAAGTACTTTCCACCGCCCAATCGATCAGCATCTTTTTGACTGACTGCCGTCACATACGAAGTTTCAGGAGGAAGTTTATCTAAAATTTCTACTGGTGCATATGGATTTCTAACCTGCACCACCATCTCGTCGGGAATGTCAAACATACGAGTCATAATATCTTTCTTTTCCTTAAATCCAAATGGAGATTTAATAGGATCTGTCACATTACTGGACGCAATGTATACATTTTCTTTACCAAACTTCTTCACCATTGCTTCATAAATACTATAATGACCCGCATGAAATGGTTGAAAACGACCAGTGAATATTGCCACCGTGCGTTTTGGTACAGACGGTTCAGTTGGTGTTGATGGTTCCATTGAGGTAGGTGAAGTCGTTTCACCCGGCAAATTATATGTTGCTTCATATTCTTTTTTAGCCACTCGATAATATCCTTCACCATCTTTCACCAAATAGTCACCGGGCTTTAATACCATTTGTTCTCCCCACGGTGCGGTGAAGGTTACTTCATCTTTGCCTGTATATCGTGCCACTTGTCTTGGAGATTGTTCTGGGATTACGGTACCGTCATCTTGTTTAGCATATAACTTCTCAAATTTTGCTGCTTTTACTACATATTTTTCTCCGCTGGGACCGGACATAATAATATCACCTGGCGCTGCGGTATTTTCTGTTTCTTTGCCGTCTGCTGTAATGGTTACCACCTTCATCTCAGATGTAGCGGTGGCAAACGTCATCGGTTCCATGTCTTCTAAGGCAGAACTATCTTCAACTTCCCCGTGATTAGAATATTTTACAGGTTTCTTTGTAACGGGTTTAAATTGTAATTTATCGGTAACAGATTTAATATCCGTTGGTTCTTCTGGTTCCTCTGATTCCGGTGGAGTCATACCAAACTTAAAGGTACCGGTAATTTGATTGATGGGCGCAAACTGTCCGGTGAACTTATATGGTTTCCCGTTGTAAATAAATACGACACCTTCGGATGGGACTATATTATCTATGCCCATTGCTTCCAATCGTTCTAATTCCCGCTGTAGTTTACCAATTTTATCAGGTTGATTACTATCACGAATGGCTTTAATTGCTTCTAAGACATCTCGTTTTAATTGATTACTTGCTTCTGGGTTATTAACGGATAGAAAGTTGGTAACTCGACGCAAAGAATCTGTTCCTGCCTGTAAAAATGTCATTTCGATAGGATTGATCATTTTCTTTTGTGCAGCAGCCAATGATTCTTTTTCATATTGCCTAAACCATTTCTTGGTTTCATCGTTTTCTATATTTTTTACACCAAACTTCTTGTCACCATCTGCCCACCGACGAACTAACCCATCAAACTCATCTTCGGATAACTCCATACCCGTTCGTTCCATTTCTTTTTGAATTTCCTGTTCCCACCATGCACGACGATAGTCTGCCAATGTTGAATTTTCGTCCAATCCAAACTCTTGTGCAGTCCGATCCAATCGTCCATTATATTGTTCTGCCTTTTGTTGATATCGTTCTGTTTCCGCATCACTAAAGGCAATTGTTTTTGGTCCGCTAATACCAAACGTTTGTTGTTTATCTGCCCCAACTGCAGTCACCGCATCGGCAAATTCCTTGCCATCAGTATTAGAACGTCCAATTTCATTACCATCTTCGTCATATTCAATGGTGCCATGCATGACCAACACACTTTTTCCATACGGGATAACATTTTGGGTGTCGGGGAGGATAACTTCTAAGCTCATGAACTTTGAACCGTCTCCGAACATTTGCTGGCGTTGCTCCGGTGTCAATTTTTCTACTGCTGCTTGTAAATCTTCTGCTGCCCCAGTAAATGCCTTTTCAATATTGCCACGACCTGCAAACATATTCCGAATACCTGCGGTGTCCAGTGCGTTTTTTCCACGATTTTTTACCTGTCCTTTATTACGAGCAAATACAATCTGGCCGTCACGTATTGAGAAGGCAATGTTCTGACCGTCTAGTTTTTCGGTGACCGGCGCTTCTTGATCCAATCCACCGAGTAACCCACGGTCAATCATTTCCTTCATATCTTTGAAGGTAAGTTCTTCATCTTCAAATGGATGTGCAAGGTGTCCTGCTGCACCGCCTTCCATAAGATATCTGCCCGTTTCATTCCAGCACTTATGACATACAAATGGGTGTTTGCCACCGTCGTTTGCATTCCACGCCCATCCGCAGACTCGACATTTAATTGTATTTTCTGAAATATAGATGCTATTATCTACCTTACCGTAATCACGAAGGAGAATGCCCGCAATAATGTTGGCGTTATTTTCAATACGTGACCCCGTGGCGCCATCAATTTCGGGATTTGTAATATATCCCATCTCATTTTGCTTTTGATGTGCCATTTCGTGCGCAACGGTTCGTAAAATATCGGCAAGTAATCTATCTTCGACAACCACAAAGATTTGATTAGAAATTACATCATATTTGCCCAAACTTGTTAGGCTATCGTCTGCTGGCATCAATGAAACAACGGGAGTTTGTTGTAAATTTAATCGAACTGCGGCATATGTAACAAATTGTTGTACATCCATTGCAATGCCGTCCGGAGAATAGCATTCTTTCACTTTATCTCGCCCGTGGTCTTTCTTTGCAAGCTTCCATGACCCGCCATGTGGGCCCTTTGGATGATGTACGTCATGATTTTTCATTTTACTCTTGCCATGTTTCTTAACTGCCTTACGACGGTCGCGGTTGCGCGCAACTCTATCGTGAACGGTATCCTTTAAATACTTGCTTACCTTTTTAGGATGCCGTTTATAATATCGTCTAACACGCTCGGTACTACTATCTGCTTCATCAACGGTATCAGTTGCCTCGTACTCATCGTCGTCACGGTGCATGCCCGATTCATCGTCGGCATACTTTAATAATAAGGGTTTTTTAAGGATGGGCAAGTTGCTATTATATGCACCCACCAACCCCGATAGCGGATAATCTATACCTTCCCCTACCTCACCCTCCGATAACCCCGTAGAGGTCAAACTGGGGTCCGCTAGACCCCTATCCGATGACACTGCGTAGGTCATCAACATAGGATAATGGTGAGCACCGTATTTAAATGCTATTTTACATTTATCACGAATTGTTGCCACGCTATCCGTTGGGGATATAGTATACGATTCATCTAATTTCATAGATAAAATTAAATTATTATAATTCTTGTGCAATTCGGTTAGTGCTTTAGCTGCCACAAATTTAATATCCGTGGATACTTCGTGTTGTAATGTATACCGAAGTGCGGCACAACGTTGTGCATTATCTATTGGCAATAAAAGGTTTTTATGTAAAATGTCCACAAATTCTCCCAGTTAATCTTATTCTTATAAATATCAGTGGTTATTAGATAACATCAATCACGGATTACCATGCGCAGAATACAAATTGCCACTTGAAACCCAGTATATGTCCCGCGTTGAACAATTTGGTTCGGTGCACAATCCCGGACCTATGAATATTCTTCCCGCTGTTAATGGATACCCCGATGTATCTGTTCTTAATGTACCTTGAATAAATCGTGTTTGTCCTAACGAATCTGAATACCAGAGTAAGTTATCCAACGTTGTTACCCAAATTTTACCCGCAGGTTTGCCAGAAAATCCAGACGGCATACTCAATGGAATTGCACCTACTAAACTAAATGTAATAGAACTAACTGTCCACGCCAACGCATTACCAGATACAGACAATTTAATTGTTGGTAATACAACACCGGTCGGTGTATTTGTTGGTGTTACTGTCGGGGTGTTCGTAGGTGTTGCTGTTGGCGTATTGGTTGGTGTGGCGCCAGGTAGTGTATTAGTTGGTGTTGCTGTCGGGGTGTTAGTTGGCGTTGGCGTTGCCGTTGGCGTATTAGTTGGTGTTGCTGTCGGGGTGTTAGTTGGCGTTGGCGTTGCCGTTGGCGTATTAGTTGGTGTTGCTGTTGGGGTATTAGTTGGCGTTGCCGCCAACGGCGTATTGGTTGGTGTTGCTGTTGGCGTATTGGTTGGTGTTGCTGTTGGAGTATTGGTCGGCGTTGCCGCTAACGGCGTGTTGGTTGGTGTTGCTGTTGGAGTATTGGTCGGCGTTGCCGCTAACGGCGTGTTGGTTGGTGTTGCTGTTGGAGTATTGGTTGGTGTTGCTGTTGGAGTATTGGTTGGCGTTGGCGTTGCCGTTGGCGTATTAGTTGGTGTTGC
>Ga0208133_1000004_pt1 | contig 141880 bp, 92 predicted proteins | sample ColrivemetaGS535_FD_187595 | JGI IMG/M metagenome (GOLD analysis project Ga0208133, IMG submission 187595) | Estuarine microbial communities from the Columbia River estuary, USA - metaG S.535 (SPAdes) (version 2) | ecosystem: Environmental > Aquatic > Marine > Intertidal zone > Estuary | place... | reverse complement strand
CAGATATTGTTGCATTTGCTTTTTTCCAGATTGTATTATAAGTGGAAAAATCTGTAATTGTTAAAGAACCTGTTGTAGAAGGAGTAGAAACAATACTAGATAAAGCTATAGTGTCTACCGCTGTTCCAGATGGGGCTGCTACAGTATATAATTTATGAACAACATTGCCATAACTAGATGGAGTGTTAAGTTTACCAGCTCTAAAAATAGTTGATGGAGACGGTGATACAAGAGATAATGTACCTGTTACATAATAAGATGTAATAGTACTTCCAGCAGTAACACCATTGCCATACCAAGCAGCAGGTAATCCGGATGGTACTTTGGCTGAATAGAACGTAACTCCAGATGATGTAAGATTAACTCCAGTAAGTAAACCACCTTGAGTTGGAGCTAATAGTAATAATAGTTCATTAACATCATCAAATGCATCTGCTACTGTAGTACTCGATGTCCATGTGCTAAAATAACCATCAGAATAAGATGTATCTGCTGGGGTGCCAATTCTACCATCTGAAATCGTACTCCAAGTAGGTACACCAGATACTACGGATAATACTTGACCATCTGTACCAATTGCTCTTCTAGTCCAGTTAGTACCAGAATAATATGTTAAATCACCTGTAGCTTGAGATGTTATTTCTAATTTAGTAATATCAAATCTTTGAGCAGCTGCAAATGTTATAGCGTTGTTATGTGTATGAGAGCCTGTCCAAATAAAATTATATCCAAGATTAACTGATATAGAACCATTGGAAGTAATTGTGGATGGAGAAAGACTAATACCGTTCCCTGATGTAAGACTAACCGCAGCACCAGCAAATCCTGTCCAAGCAGTACCATCATATAATCTTGGTGAATTTGTAGTTGTATTATAATAGACCTGTCCCGGAACACCAGTAAGCGGATCGGAATTTTTTTGTCCTAAACCTAATAATGTAGTACCTAAAGATAAGTTGCCTGTTAAAGGACCATTACTAGCATCTATTTTAAGATATCTAAGGTCTCCATCTACTTGTGTTAATGCACCTGTTTGAGCTAATGTTAACCAAGCACCATCAGAATAAATTTTAAGTACATTTGCGTTAGTGTTAAAATAAATAGCGCCTTCAGCAAATTCTGTTGGATCTACATTTGAAGCTAATAGTTTAAGACCATATTTGCCAGCTGTAGGAATAAAATCAAGGTTACCAAGAAATGTATCGCCAGCTTTTTTTACATAGAAGTTTGGCAATATGGTAAGGGTAATTGTTTTATTATTTACTGATGCTGAGATTCCAGAAAGAGTATCAGCACTTACAATTAGATCTCCACGAAGACCATTTAAGCTTGTTACTACATTGACCCCAGGAGTAGAGCCAACAATCAAACGAGGTGGAATTATAAAGAAATTACTCATACAGATAGCCTTTCAAGAGTAATCCAAAGATTCCATTTATTTTCCACTGATGCTGAGAAAAATATAAAATCTCCAGACAGTAATTCCAATAGTCCAAAATTATTTATATATCCTGTTTTATTATCTACTAAAATATCATTAGATAATAAATCTATACCATTTTTAACTATATTTATGTTGATAGATTCTTTGTAATCTGTAATATACCAATCTAATCTTTTTACTCTAAATTGTTCTTTATGATCTGACAAGTAAGGAATCATAAATGGAGCGGATAAATCGTTAGTATTACATAATATTTGTAATGTAATGTATGGTTGTATAATCTCTTGTTTTTGAAGTAAATTATGGTTATTGTTATTACTTCTAAAGAATAATGTATTGTTATCTACAAACAAGCTATTATTATTTTTGTCTATAGTATCTTCTTCTAATATAATTCTTGATGCTTTAGCGATTTTGGTAGATATAAGATTAAAACTTTGTGGATTTGTAAAAGTATAGCTAGCTTCATTATCAAAAGAAAATGTTTTATCTGATAGCTTAATTCCTGATCCTGCTGCATATTCTAAATTAATCTTTTTATATGATGGAGCTTTATTTTCTCCATTAGATATTAAAACAGAATCAGCTTCCCCAGGAGACAAGATATTATAATGTGATTGTTCAGAAGCATATAATATTGATCCCATAGGTATATTAGAAACATCAAAACCTGTACCACCTAAATTAGCTGGTAAAATTTCTCTAATAGATAAAGCTGTTCCATTAATATCAGAATCTATACGAGCTATCTCAATATTATTAATTTTGACTTTATCTGTTATTTCAAATGTTGGGAAATCTTTTATCTGTTTTTTGAGGATTTTATTTACATCTAGTTCAATCCATTTTGGGAGATCATTTTCTACAGATAAAATAAAATTCTCTTTACTAACCGCTGATAATACGGTGATTTTATTATCTTGATTTGAATATAATAAATCACCCTTATTTACATTTTTGAGACCTGTTCCGCCATTAGTAACTTCCCAGAAATCTTTTTGCTTAGGAATATCATCTAAAGTAATAAAATTTGATGTGTCTGGAACTTCAATAGATTGGATAGTTGCTTGTTCAGGTAAAGAAATCCATGTAAATTCATTGTTAATATAAGCTAATACTTTGTTATTTACAGGAGATATAGATTCAATAATATCTTTGTTAATAAATAATAAACCTGGATTTGGTACGTTTGTCCAGCCTGTACCGCCATTTTCTATAGGCAATATTCCAGATACTTTAGAAATATTGATAGAAGTCCATGTAGGTTTATCTCCCAGTAATACAAGAGATGAATTGGATGAACCTGGCTCAATATTAGAATATTTTGAGCCATCGTAGTATAACATTGAACCAGATTTTGGAGAATCTGATACAAGATTATCAAGATGAAATGTTTGATTTTTTGGGAAAACTACACTTTTTAAAAATGTATTTGACCCTGACCAAATGTTATTTTCTTTTAGCATTTTTTGTTTTACAAAGATTATTGTACAGATAGCATATTCTCCAAGAAGGTTTATATATCCTGTTCCAAGAAAAAAGGAAATAACCTGATAGATGTAGAAAAACGTTATCAGAAAACAAAAAAATGTTTTAAACTAAATTTTTTCTTCGAAGGAAAATTATAGGAGATTTATATGCCAAACTATCCATCTAGTTTCATCAGTGGAATTGCACCTGGAGCAAGAGCAGTTGATAACGTTGCTGATAAGAGAGAAATTAAATTTACTCAGGCTGTCAGTGTCGCATTTACTGCTGCTGGTACAGTAGGTACACCTGCCACTATTCATGCTGCTACTACAGCAAACATCGCTCTTACTGGCGCACAGACCATCGATGGTGTTTCTGTTTCAGCTGGTAACTTTGTTCTCGTAAAAAATCAGACAAATGCATTTGACAATGGTATCTATACCGCAGCATCTGGTGCATGGTCAAGAAATACCAGCTTTGACACTTCTGCAAAATTACTTGCAGCTAGCAACTTCAAGTTTGTTGCTGTCAATGGTGGTACTGTCAACGGAGCGAAAGTATTCGTTCTTAGAAATATTCTTGCTGGATTTACCCTCGGTATTGATGCAGTAAGATTTGAAGAGTTACCAGCTGTTGCTGTATACAATTCAGTTGCTAAGTATCCTACTGACGTTAACGTTGGCGTTGCAGCAACATCACTCGCTACCGAAACCTGGGAAGATTTCCTTAAGGTCAAGGATCAGATCGTCGCAGCCTGTACTGCATTCGACACTGCTTATGCAGCTCTTGTTGCAGAGACAGATTACGATGCAAGATCACTCGTCGCAAACGAAACTATTCTTTCTATGAGAAATCTTCAAAAGAAGTTCGAAAAGAATACTTTCGAATTTAATAGATTAGTTCTCGACATGACTCAGATTCTTGCAGCTGGAAATGCTACACCAAATATTTCTTTGGCAGCTCAGACTTCAAGATATCCATCAGGACAGCGCAGAGGTTACTAATCTCTCTGCTTTCTAAGCTAAAAATGGGGAAGATATTTCTATCTTCCCCATTTTTTTTACCAGATATGCCCTTTACTTTTAATTTTAGCTTTGAGTTTATCTAGGCTAAGGGTTTTTAAGGAATGGAGCACAGTCTGGTTTCTTTTGACATAGAAACTTCCGCTCCCATACCCACTATATCTGCCCCACATTAGACGATAGAATCTCCAGTCAGCTGATATTCTTGATGGGCTATTAGATTTGTTTTTTTGCATATCTAATATTTTCTTCAGATAATCAGTTCCTAACATGATATTCCCTTGTACTGTACGAGGGTCATGTTTTGTACCTTTGTATTCTGATCTAATTGTAGATCCTAGCATTTGCATAATACCGATACAGGGCTTTGATTTCATGTCGAATTCACTTTCTACATAAGCTGTAGTAGTAATAACATAAGGATCAATCCTATATCTTTTGCTCGCTAAGAATATGACATCAGCTATTTGTTTAACTTTTGCCATAGGATATTTTGGTTGTATGATCTGAATGAAGCCAATAATTTTTTTCTTATCAGGACTCATTTCAGAAGCTTGCAGATTTAATTTTTGTTGTGTAGTATCCGCACCAACCAAAGCACCTTTCGAGTTTTCATGCTTAACACCTACTTGTATGAAAGAAATCATACTCATAAATAGTGCCAAATATTTCATTTGATACCTCCAGAGTGCGTTGGGAAAGTGTTAGCTCTTTCCAACGTATGAGACATCCTTTATTGGATTTCCACGAATGGCATAAGTTCGGGCTGCCTCTCAGGCCCTACTATATTAAAGGTTTCCCCTTAATACATCTATAATATATCTTTTAAAGGTAGAATTGTCAAGCAAATGAAAAATTACGTTCCTAATTTAACATGTTCACAATGCGGTAAGCCTGTACATAGAGCTTACATGGGTGTATGTAGTAAACCAGAATGTGGCGCACCTGTATGTTTAGACTGTAGAGGTGGTTTAAGATCTACTTACTGGGAATGTCCTAAACATAAAGAAGCTGTTCAATCATACGTTAACAAAATACCACAAGCAGATATTGATAATCTTAGAACTTCATCTGTAGACGATAGATATATAGATCATTTATTTTCAAGAATATTTAGAACTGCACAAAATGAATCTATAGATAATTCTTCTGAACCATTATCGATTAATCCTGAATTAATTGAAACAGCAGAAGATGCAGGATTAGGACTAGCCTCTTATTTATTAGACAGCGGAAGATTAGAATTTTCAGACGGTAAGATTACTAGTGATTCTGAAAAAATATTAAAAGATATGTTCAAATCTTTAGTTGAAAAAGCTATCTCTTAGTCATTCTAGATAAATTATTAATACATGATTCAGGAGCTTTTTTAAGCCTACATTCAGGACAATAATTTTGAATATGTTCTAGCCAATCGATCCATGTTTTTGGATCTTCGATATTTTTTGCTTTTGCCATAATACTCATAGATTTAGGTATTAATATTTCATCATTGCTCATAAAATACTGTTCATAGCATTCGGAGCAATAGCAACTGATTAAGGATTTACTCATTATATTGAAGTTCTGCAATCATTTCCGCTAAAATATAATCTAATTCTTGATCATTTTGGCAACTAGCAATTCCATCGTAATGAAATATTAAATGCATAGTGCCTAGTCTAGAATTGTAGAAGACATTTTTTACCACTAATATCAACAACCCCATATCTTGTTTTAATTTTTCATAATAAGAATATGGATCTGTTACTTTATTATCATGTACTTTTTGCCATACATGAACATGATTATCAGGCTTGTTATTAGATATATGAACTCTTAAAGCATCTTCTTCTGTTATATAGTATGTATTATCTATTTGTTTTAATTTATCAAGAAGATTAATATAATCTCCTGTAATATTTATTTTCATTTCCTAAGATTATACAGTCCAATACTAATTAAAAATTGAATAACGAACCAAGCTCCGCCTAAGCCCCATAAGAATTTTTGAACTTGGCTATATGCTTTATCTTGTGTACCTTGCATAGAATCTACTTTTTTACCCAAAGTATCAATAAGGGATTTTAAAGTATTTGATTTGTCGTTGAAAGATCTATTCAGTTTTTCATATTCATTATTAGAAGCTTGGGTAAGAATAATTCTTTCTAAGTCGAATTTAAAACTCTGTAATTCTGAACCGAAATCAGAAAGAACAGCATTGTACTCGTCCATCTCATTAGCTAGACTGTTTTTATTATCAGTAAATAATTCCAGTAAAGTAGTAACTTTGGTTATTTTTTCAGAAATGCCTTTAAGCTCGTCTAAATCAGTATCCCCAACACGATTAATTTCTTCTTTAATCTGTTTTTGAAGTTCTATGATTCTTACTAGTGCATTATTGAATTCTACATAAGCTTCTGTTTGTGCGTTTATTATATTTTTGAGATCTCTGTAATTGAAATCATCATCATTATGTTCCATCAATTATACTGAGCCTAATACTTTCCTTAATTTAGATGTTGATTCTTTGAGCCTAACAACATCATCAAGTATTTTTTCCATTGTGAATACTAAGCAGTTTGTGCCGTGATTAATATCTTTACTGTGAATTTTATATTTTATTCCATTATAAACAATATTTTTTGTATCACCTAACCGCATTTTGCCAATTCTAGATCTTATATCAAAACCAGAATTAGATAACCCTAGAGCATACTCATTCATTAAAATATTATGATTAGAATCAACAAGCCATAGTGGAAATGTAAAGCTGTCCATAAACGCTTGTAATATAGCATCTGATTTTGGCTGCATAAACAATACCTTTACTTAAATATTCTATTATAATATTCCATGAAAACATTGTAAGATTCCTCATCTTCCATTACAATAAAGATATTTTTAATGTATTGTAGGTCCTTATTTTGCTTTAAAAAGGTCTTAATTGCTGCTAATTGTGTTCTAGCTGTGTCAAGAATGTCATGTGTTCCGCAGTCAAATGGAATATAGACAACAGTTCTTGCTTGTGCTTCTTCTGCTAATAATAAAGATTTTCTTGTGCAGATTCTAATATCTTCTTCACTAACTAATCTGCTTTCACCAGAAATAATTGCATGGTAAACCTTCTTAGGAACGATTCCAAAAGATTCTGATTCATGTACCGAACCCATTTTAATAGGACGTTTGACTTTATCCAAATAATCTTGCATTTTATTTTTAGTCATTCTTGCAAGCAAAGGATCATCAATATTCAAAAGCATATTATTAGGATAAACAAGTACATCAGCTTTGACCACATATGGATTATCTAATTTGAAAATACGTACTTTGACATCTTCTATTTCAATAACTGGCTCTTCTTGTGCTTCGGAAGTATCAGGTGCTTCTTCTTTAATTTCTTCTGTAGTTTTTTCAACAAAAGAACAATTAGCAAAAATCCCCTTGCAATCTTCGGACCATTGACTGTCTACAAGATTTAAGGGGATTGATGTAAGATGAGATAGAATGTTTGTATTAGAAGTAATTTTTACAAAGCATTGATTTACTTTAGAACAATATAATGGACATGTCATAATGTCCAATTATACATTTAATTCTTAAGTAAAGATTCCTGTTGTAATAGATTCATAAGGCTTGTTCTAAGCTGTGGATTAATAATTCCATACTGAGAGAAAAATTGTGCAGGAGTCATACCAGTTTTGACCTTAGCAGCTAATTTTTCACCCCAATGATATAATACATTTTGTAGCATATCAGGAGTAGCACCCTGTTGAATTAATGTCTGGTAATAATTATTCCACTGATTCTCAAATGCCTGTTCATATTGAGGATTTCTAGTTTGCTGATTCATCAATTCACGTTCTTGCAATACTTTAATCTCATCGTAAGAATATTCTCTACCTGTAGCTGGGTTTATTCTAAATCTTGAATCAGAACCAGGTTCGTGAAAGAATAAATCTGGTCTTTTAGCACCTTTACCTTGAATAGAAGCTCCTGGCAATTGGGAAAAACCATATTGAGAATTTGCCCCACCGAAAAACATTTCAGATGGACTTGTAACTACTGCACCTGGAACACTTAAATTTTGTGCAATTTTGATCAATTCATTATCTAAATGGTCAGCTTCTTGAAAATTAAGATTCTTATCCCTGTCAGACGCAACTTTATAAATATCTAAATGATTCATAATTAAAGATTGACCTTAGGTAATTTTTTCAATACTGGACCATACTTACTATTAAGTTCGTTATAATAATTTTCCAACTTTTTAGCTGTTCTAGGATCATTAGGACCACCAGTTGTTGGGTCATTAGCTAAAGCCATAAATCTCTTTAGAATGCCATTTACAGAGTCTGGCATTGCATTAGCATCTGCTCCAGTTAATTCGACCTCATTTGCAGCCAAACGAGTCATTTTTTTGTTGCTAGAAGTAATATCTACTTTTGTTGGATCTGTATTCATAGGAATGTTACCAAATCCACCACCTGTAAATCCACCCATCTGTGCTTGTGCTTCAGAATCAGTACCAGCTTGTTGTTTAGAATCATAAAGAGGATCTTGAACTTTTTTTGATGCTTCTTCTGGAGAAATAGTATCCATAGTAACTAGTGAATCAATGGTATAGATAATCATAGGTGCTAATTTTGCGATTAGTTCTGCGGTACTAAGAATATCTTGTAATACGTTTCCAATTTCTTCCCATGAATTTAAACCAAGACTAAGATTCTTCATATTACTTAGTCCAGGAACACTTGTCATACCACTCGATAATACTGTGCTAAAAGTTGTTGGACTAATAGCTCCTGAACCAGCTTTTTGTAAAAACTGAGTTGTTGTGCCTGAACTTACACCAATTTTAATCAGTTGAGGTCCAATAGTAGCGAGAGCACCCGGATTTGCTGTGACTATTTTAGCCATTTTAGTATTTCTATTATCATATATAGCTTTTTCTAAATGATCCAGCTCTATATTTAAAGCTATATATTTTTCATTTCTAGTCATTTTTAATCACCTGCTTTATTGATTTTATCGATTCTCTGTCTTCTTTGATAACGAACTAATTTGATCTCTAATTTACCTATTTCAACGGCTATTTGTCTAGCAATATTTCTTATTAGACTGATAATGGTTGGATCTACTAATTGTTCATATGTTGCATTCTTGATAAAATCTTTGTAAGGAGTTGTTTTCTTTACACCTTTTTCATTATCATAAGATTCTATAGGGTAATCAATTAATTTAGACAACTTAAGTTGAATTCTTTTATCAAAAAACTGTGTTATACCATTGTAATTAGCCATTTGTTTAAGATAATCCATAGTTTTATCTACATCAAATCTTACTGTTCCATCATTAGCAACATAAGATTCCAAACCTCTAGCATTGAATAATTTTGCTTGTCGAGGAGTAAATGCACTAAACATTTCTTGAATAGCTATCTGTCCACCATCTAAGTCGAAATTAGATTCTACTGTAGATGTAATGCTTGCTATCATAGATGCACGTAAAGCTAAAACATTAGCTAAAATAAAACCACCCATACTTGCGGGAATTTTCAAATCTCGGTTGAGTAATGTAGCTTTTTCAACATCCCCTACAGCAAATTTATTTGGATCATAAGGTAGCAACGCTGGATTATATACGCTAGGATCTGTTTCTGAAACACCCGCCCAGGTCAAAACGCCAGATTTATTTAAAATATATTCATAATTCTCTCTTGGCATACCAGGTGGTGGCGCTGTCTTAGTGTTAACTAATTTTACTAAATCAATTATAAAATATTCGTCATCTGTTTTTGGTATTACACCTTCAATAGGATTACTAGATCGAATCTTTTTTTGTTTTACTGTAGGAGTTCCGAAAGATGCAATGATACTGTTTTTATAATCTTCATAAGTGTTAAGAGGTGACCCAGGTGCTACGGGTGGGATGCCTCTGCTTGTACAAAGATTGAGTAATGCTACTTTAGCTGTATTACTATAACTCAAATATGCTGGATTATTATGCCTAGGAGCTGAAGGCAAATTATATAATACAGTAGCATTAATTGTTGGAGTTGGAGTAGTAGTATCATCAGTTTCAAGAGTTCCACTGAACCCTGTACTTTCAATATAAAAAATTACATCGCTATATGCTGTCCAACTGCTACCACCAGCTTTACGATATTTAGTTTCAAAACTTGGAGTAGGTTCAGCTGCTTTTAATTCATCAAACTTTTTGTCAATCTCATTCTTATGCAAAGTTGCTTCTGGATCTATTTCAGGATTAGAAGTAAAAACAAAATCATATTTATATATTTTTTGATTATATTTTTGATTTGTGCTCTTCATTAAAAGATTTAAAAAATGATCTACAATTTTGGTATAGTTAGCAATATCTCTAGAAGTAGTTTGAACACCAATAGCACGAGTAACATCGGGTACTGTAGGGGTGACAGGGTTATCAGCAACCTTGACCCATAAGGATGAAATTGCTTCGAGAGTTTTATAAGATAGCTTTACATTAGCTTCTGAATCTGTAGTATATCTGTTTAAATCAACAATTTTCTTAATATATTTGCTCAAAATATCACCTTATATTTTTAATACTCTATATGATATTTCTCAGGATTTTCTAAGCATTCCTGTATGATGGTAATACTCTTTGGTTTCTTACCTGAATGACCAAGGTGTTCAAATGCAGCATAAGATACAGATTTCTTTACTAATGTGTTAAGAGCTCTTGTACCTGTACCCATTTTTTCAACTTTATCAATAACATGATTTAGAAAATCTTCTTCAAATATCAAATGTATACCAGACTCGGCAAAAAGAATCTGTTGTTTATTGACAGGTGATGTTTCAATTTCTACTAAACATTTCATTAGTTCTTCTTTGTTTAAAGGAGCTAATGCAACAATATTTTGAATTCTACCTACAAATTCAGCAGATAATCCATATTCTATAAGGCTTTCTATAAGGACATCTTGAGAAGCAGATCTTAAGATTTCATAAGATTCTAATTGTTTTTGATATTCTTCATTGTAATCTGCGTCTGATCGTAATCCAATGGTTTTTTCTTTTTTCCCCATTTTCTTAGCTACGATTTTATGCAGACCATTAAAAGCCCCGCCAAAACAGAATAATATTTTATTAGTAGATATATATGGAGGCGGGCTACCAGTATCACCTGTGACGGATGATGGTATTTTTATGCGCTTACCTTCTATAAGCTTCAACATAGTAGACTGTGTAGACTGATTAAAAGATTCAGATCTTGATCCAGTGTGATTATATGTAGCTAGTTTATCAATTTCATCAATAAAAACTACTCCACGTTCAGCTGATTCTATATCGCCTTCTACTGATGTCCAAAGATCGTGTATACATGAATCCGCATCTGAACCTTGAAAACCTGTGGGAGAATATGAAGTAGCATCACCTACGACAAAAGGAACATTTAAGTCTTTGGCAACATTATTGATGATGAAAGTTTTGCCACTTCCCGATGCGCCAAGAAGAAGTATATTGTGCCTATCATTAGATTCATTTTTGTCAAATGATGATTTTACATGCTCATATACAGCCAAAGATACTCTCTTTTTAGCATCTTCTTGACCAATTACTTTTTTATTCAAAGACTCATAGAAATATTTTGGGCTAAATTCAGAAAATGAAACAGGCCTTGATTGAGGCGATGAATCAACTTGTGTTTTTCCCAAAGGTACTAATGTATATACTCTATTTTTCAATGTCTCTCCAGTGAGATCATCGTCTATATTAGATAAAATAGAAATAATTTTAGCATTTATTTCCATCTGCCCAAAAACAGTTCCAACTTGAAAACTGTTAAAATGAGCTTCACATAAATAAAGAGCATTATCTTTTGAAAATAAATTCAAATGGTCTGTAATTTTTTCAGTAGCTTTCTTAGTACAGAAAGCACACCGCTGAGTATTGCTTTTAATGATATCAGACATATACAGACATTATACACGCATACTTAAGGAGAATAAGGCTGAAACTAATGTTTCAGCCTTATTTTTATTCGTATTCTTCTTCAGAATGTAGAGTTTCAGGATGTTTTGTTCCTGTGATAAATTCTTTGATCATTCCTGGGAAGTCTACAGGATACCAGTTTTTACCTGTTTTTAATCTAGCAGAGTGAATTTTTGTATATTCAAATTTTCTATCTAGATCTTTTAGTAATTGAGCGGTTAATTGATCCCAACTAATTTCTGCCATAAATGCTTCTGGATCATTTTCATACTTATTTTTCAAAGCATATAATGTTGAAACTTTAGATCTTAAAACACCTTTTTCAAATGGAGTTAGTGTGTCTATAATCTCATTACGATAAGTATCATCAAACATAGCTCTCATCAAGCTAGTTTGCCACATTAATTTATGTGAACCTTTTTCTACTAAACCTAATGATCTAGTATAATCTGGAGGTAAAGATTGTACTAATCTATCTAATCTAGGGATTAAGGCGACTTCTCTTTCAGTATCAGCACTAATTCCTGAATCTGTACCAGTAGAGTATCTTACATGTAATGTTGCAGATTTAGGTCTATCTGTATGAAGTAATCCTACATTCTGAATAAAATTTCTAGCACTTCCTACATTACGTTCTGCTGTTTCTTCGCTCATAAAACAGAGAGGAGCTAATTCTTTTTCAAATTTCTCTTTTAATCCCTTAACAGGAGGGATAATTACTGTTTTATTACCGAATCTTACTACATATGGTTTTGTAGGGACGTATTTTTGTGGCATCGATTCGTATGCTTCAACCACTTCCATAACTTTAGGATTGATAGATTTAACTAATTCTCTATCACTTGGGTCTCTTAAATCAATAAGATCTTTATCATGGCTATATGTTTGAGCAAATTGTCTATCTGCTCTTTCTTTAGCATTTGGGCCAGCTTGTGAAAAAACTTCTCTAAAGTCCATAAAACATACCTCTTATTATATTTTAGAGCTTTATACTGTTGATTCCTTTAATCTTGTTATCAAGCTGGTATTTCTTTTACTTTCAGATAAATTTTCTATAGACTTGATCATGCTGTTATAATCGCCTAAGATAAAACAATATGATTTACTTCTTGTGACAGCAGTATATAGAAGTTTTCTTTGAAGTAATGGAAAATATTGATTATATTGCAAGAATACTACAACTTCGTATTCGCTGCCTTGAGATTTATGAACGGTAATTACATAAGCCAAATCTAATTCTACTAATTCAGCAGGAACATATTCAATGATCTTTCCATTATAATCAACTCTAATTGAGCTAGAAATATTGACAATAATGCCTGTTTCTCCATTGAATACATTCTTGGTTTTATTATTTTTATTTTGAATTACTTTATCACCTGTTCGGAATGTTTTGTAATCATTAGCGAATTCATCTACACCTTTGATTTTAGGATTTAGTTCATTTTGTAGCATTTTATTAAGTTCTACACTGCCTAAAGGTCCAATTTTTTTGGGGGTCATTATTTGAATTTGCTGAGGTGTATATTTATTATCCATAAGCTTGCGATATAGCTTAGTTATTCTATTAACAAGATTTTCTTCATTAGTTTGATAAAAGAAGCAATTTGACCCCTCGGAAGCTTGAATCAAGTCAGGATCTTCACCTTTTAAAATCTTGTGAGCTGTATTGATAATTGTATTTGTAGATGTTTGACGGAAAATTTTGGTCAATCTACAAACAGGGAACAATTGTGAGCTAATAAGATCATTTAGTAGATTACCCGGTCCTACTGAAGGCAACTGATTGATATCGCCTACTAAAACAAGCTTAGTAGATGTATTCATAGCCTTTAATAAAGAATTAAATAGATTGATATCTAACATCGAAGCTTCATCAACAATAATAACTTCATGTTCCAGCAATTCATATTCATTCTTATCAAAACCACCAGTATGATTAGCTTTTAGTAATCTGTGGATAGTTGAAGCAGACTCATCAGAAGATTTAGACAATCTATCGGCTGCTTTACCAGTGGGAGAACAAAGCGCATAATTAACATTAAAGTATTTCAAAGCTTGAACAATACCTTTTACTACGTGTGTTTTACCTACTCCAGGTCCACCAGTAATGATAGTAACATTATTCTTCAAAACACTATTGATAGCATAGTTTTGTTCATCAGACAATGACTTAAAATTATATTCAGTGCAATGTTCTGCTACTTTGTTAAAATCATATTCATATGTATCCAAATCTGTAAGTAATTTAGCTGATGATCTTTCAGCATAATACAAATATGGAAGATATATATTATCGTTTTGAATAATGATTGAATGATTTTTATTAAGGTCAATCAAATATTGCTTATATTGTTGTGCTGGATATTTTTGTTTGTTGATTAATAAATTATTTATTTCATTATAAAGTTCATTACTCGCCAAATAACAGTGTCCAATATTAGTCGATTCTTGTAATATATGGGTTACAGCAGCGGTGAAACGAAGTTGACTATATATATCTTGATGATTAGCTAGATATATTTGATCACATTTCTTGAAGCCTATGCCGTTAATTTCAAGCATACAAAATGGGTTATCTTTAATATCATTTGTGCAGTTAACGCCAAAATACATCATTACCTTTTGGGCGAATGTAAATGATAAACCCAATTTGATAAGATTATTGATTGTATTTTTATCTTTATTGGTAAAATAATTGTAGACAGTGGATTTATCTGTGTCAGCTAAATCAGACATTTCATAGATAGCTTTTGGATTTGCCATCAGAACATCTATACTATTTTCACCAAATGCATCTATGATTTTTTGTGCTTTTGCTTCGCCGATGTTTTTAAATTCTTTAGATGAAAAGAACTTGATGAGCATATTTTGTTCCATAAACTCATATTACCATATAGTAATCCACATGCAAATTAAAGGATATAGCGTGATAAATCAAGGATATAAATATACGGAAAGTGAGGTATTACTATGGCATTAAATGACAGTAGTATTCAAAATAGAGGTGTAGGTAAGTGGAAAATTTACACATATAACCCTGGCACCTGTGTTGGTGGTATTGATGGCATATTAATTGTGGGCAAAGATTTTCATGTTATTTACAAAGATGATAAGATGAATGTTTGTTTATTTAACATTCCTTCTCAAAATGTTGCTTTTGTAATTAATGAGAATCATGTTATTGAAGGAAAGAATTATTAATTATGTGGTATAGAAAAGCTTCTGGTTCAGATCCATCATATGAAGTAAAAGTAATTACGGATATTGTTGACAAAGCTTTACGAGATCTTTTCTACAAGCAATTGAATTATAACCCTTCTGATAAAGAGCTCGAAGCAAAAAAGAAAATATTGCTTAAAAAAATAGAAGAAGCAAATAATGGTTTGGATAATATAAGGCACAATACAAGAGGGAAATTGACACCTTATATTAAAGATATGGCTTACGCATTGTTCAAGAAAAAAGTTTAATTGGAAAATATTGAAATATATTTTAACAAAGAAATAAAGAAGCTTGTAAACAAAAGTAATTTCACAGATATATTACTCGCTCTACACGCTTCTTTATCGAATAATATTTCCACACCCAGTATTATATTTACTACAAACTTATCCAATCAAGATATCTCATATCTTATAAATGTTGACACAAAAGAATTACAAAGAAAACGAATTAGGCTCATAAATAATTCGTTTTCATACAATTTTATATATAATCTGCCGAAAAATAAAAAAATATGTGCTGCTAGTGTTGTTGAAGAATATTTATTAGAAGAATATCAGCAAATATATTATGATGGATTGAGAATTGATCCATTAGCACAAGATGACATTTTATCAAGCTCCAGTAATTTAGATGAAGAAATATATGCAATGCTAAAATTACGTGGAGAAATAGCAGATAAATTTAAACATAAATATTTTCAAATACTATCAAAAAAAGATTATGGTTGGAAAGATTGTTGGCATACAGCTTTTGAAGAAAAAATATATTTACTTTGGTCAGGAATTTATGGCAATAAAGAAAATTATTATTTAGACAGGAATTTAAAAGTTGTAGAATCGTGGATAACCTAAATGCAGAAATATGCTTTGCTTTAAGATTACATAACGAAGATGTTGTAAATCTTATAGGTATTGGCATTAATATTAATATAGATATACATTCCATCGCACCTGTCATCGTTATTAGAAAAGGCAATGAAGCTAAATCTATTTACAGGATTGCTTCAAATGGTAATGTAAATCAAATTTATGGAGATATTGATATATTATTAGATATTCATATACTTAATGATATAACAATAAAATATCTCCCTAATTTCCGCATGCTTAGATATTTACTTACAAATGCATTTAAATGTTTATCAGTAGATGAAATAATTCTATATAAAAAAGAATTGCAATCACTGGAAAATGAAATCTTTGACAAATGTTTCAATACTAATATGTCTTGGGATTTAATCAAAAAACATACTAATAAAATAATTAAAAATTCTATTTTCCAACCTGAATCTAAAAGAAAAATAAATTATTATATATCCAAAGCAAAATGTCCAAACAAAACATATCTAAATAAAAAGATTGATGTTAATTTACTGGGATATAATATTAAAATCAGGACTGTGAATACATCTGATCTTGTTTAGAATTAAAATCTAAAGCTAAACTTTTACATTCTTCACAGCAATTTTCACTAAATTGCCATACTTTTTTACCACCAGGATGATTTTGAATATAACAATGACAAAACTGATGGATAGGTGGTAGTCTCATTCCAGCTGTAAGATCTTGGACAGGTTTAGGTATATCTGTCCCTGCTGGTATATCTTGTTCTGTTTCTTCTAAATTTTGTGGGGCGGGATTTTTCGGAGGATCTGCTAATATCTGATCCTCTACAAGATTACCGTCAATATCATAATTTTGAGCGAGTCTGTACCACATAATTACAATTATAATGCTTTATCTTTTATAATTCCTGTATGTCCAATGAATTTGATCCAAAAAAGATTATTGATTTTAGTCAAGATTACTATGAGATATTAGATATTGCGAGAGAAGCTTTCCCTAAAGGTAATACTAGAAATGATAAAATTTTCATTTCTGATTTAATTGATAAAGCATTCAGAAAACAAGCTAGAAAGAAACACCCTGATTTTGGTGGTACTAATGAAGAATTCTTAAATCTAGTTAGAGCAAGAAGAATTCTAGAAGATTCTTTGTTGAGAAATATTTACGATAAAGGTGAATTTACAGAAGATTCCAATTTAGATGCAGAAAATCCATTCATTGTAGATTGGAATAAAGTTGGAACATATCGCAAAGGAACACCAGAAGATTCTATTGGATTTTCTTTATTTTTCACTGTTGCTGAGATGAAAGATAAACTTAATCTAGCTCCTGCTTTTTACCCACAAACATCAGAGCATAACTATGAATGGGATTTTCTTATCAAAGACACAAAATCTAAATTAGTTCTGTCAATCGTTAATGATGAAAACGAAGTGCTAAGATTGACAGACTCTAAACAGATTGAAGAGTCATTACCTTTCAAGATTTATATATGTATTCCAAGAACAAATTTATTTTTAAGAAGGAATACATCTAATCAAGTAGTAAGCCCTGACGGTAATAAAGTGATGATTAATGGGGAATTAACATCAGTCTCATATAGCGATTATAATTTATTAGAAACCACTTCTCTTGAAACAGCTAAAAATTATTTAAAAACAAATTTGGAAAATGATCTACAAGACCTTCATAATGGCAAATTGACTAAAAATCTATCAAAAATTGAGAATGATAATAAACAAAGCAAATGGATGTCAGGTGATGAAATGAAGCAATTTGATAAAGAAAAGCTACAAATGATCTTGAATTTAAGGTCTCACAATACCAAATTTGATGAAAAAGCTGCTGATTTTATTGATAAATTGCCTGAAAATTAAATAATTGCAAAACCTTGATCTGCTTAAACCAATATAGGACATAACATGCTACATAGGGAATATTGCAGTGAGGGAAATTAATCCCCATTTTTTAGATTGCCAGGAGGAAACAAATTGGCAAAACACATATATATAATCGATACCTGTGTTCTTTTACATGATCCTTATTCATTGTATAAATTCGCAGATAATGATATCTATTTACCTCTTGCTGTTATTGATGATTTAGATGACATGAAAACCAAGCGTGACATCATTGGTTGGAGTGCAAGAGAAGTTTTCAGACATTTGGAAGCTTTCACCCTCCAAGACTTAATGAAGGGTGTCAAAATCAATGAACAAAATGGTAGATTGTTTGTTTACAATACAGAGTCTCCTTTACAAAAAAACGAAAGACCTAACATTGTAAAAGTTCATTCGGATAACGCTATAATTGAATGCTGCTTGGCTCTGAAAGCAGCTAATCCTAGAAAAAAAGTATGTGTTGTAACTAAAGATACAGGTTTAAGAATACGTGCTATTTCTTGGAACTGTTTTTCTGAAAATTATAAATCAGATCAATTAGATGAAAAAGATTATAATGGGTTAAAATATATTTCTTGTACTTCTGAAACTGATTGGAAAATGTTATGGAGTGATGACGACACACCTATCACTAATCTATCAGAAGAATTAAGAAATAACATTGGAACATATTATCCTAATGAATTTCTCATTTTTGAATATGGAGAAGCTAAATGCCCAACATATAATAAAAATGGTTTATTACGAACATTAAAAGATAAATCAAATTCCACAGTTAAAGCATATCAAAATGTTCAGGGTAAGAATCTTGAACAAAAATGTGCATTAGAAGCACTTTATGACAAAACTGTACCTCTAGTAACTATTTCTGGTAAAGCTGGTACTGGTAAAAGCTTTTTAGCCGTAGCTTCATCATTACAGCAAATCAACGAAGGCACATATGACAAGATTGTTGTTATGAAGCCTTTAATCCCAGTAGGTGGTAAAGATATTGGTGCTCTTCCTGGAGATAAGTTTGAAAAAGTATCTGCATGGTTAGGACCAATTAGAGATAATATTGATCAGATCTTAGGATCAAAATCATTATCAGCAAATAATATGTTTGAAGAGATGGTTAGAGAAGGAATCATCGAAGTAGAAGCAATGGCATTTATTCAAGGTAGAAGTATACCAAGAAGCATTATTCTATTAGATGAAGCTGAAAACTTATCTCCAAAAGAAGCTAGAATGGTTGTCGAAAGATGCGGTAAAGACTCTAAAGTTATTCTTTTAGGCGATTTATCACAGGTAGAAAACCCATATTTGGATTCTAAATCAAACGGACTTGCTCATGCTATCTCTGGTGGTAGACATAGTCATTTAGTTGCTTCTATTACTCTGTCTAAGGTAGAAAGATCTGAATTAGCAGCTGTTGCTAGTGAAATCTTCAATAAACCAGAAGCACAAAGAAGATAATTAACACAGGAGGTAGAAAAATAAAATAACCTCCTGTACAAATCTTTTCGGATTATAATATGTCACAAGCTTTAATTTGGGTAGAACTAGACAACACTAACGGATCAACAATAACAACTCCGCAGCTCCCTGGCCTTGATTTTGGTTTAATTGAAGATGGTATATATTCTTCTAAAAAAATTATTCAATTACAATGGCTAAATTCTTCTGTTGAATGTGTCAAACTATGGCTTGACACAACTATAGGTGATATTTATGGAGCAGCAAGTCCTACTAATCCAACATTAAGATCAGATTTATATCAATTAGGATATAGATTTAAATATTGTTTATTAGATACTGTTGATCCAATAGTGCTGCCCAATGCTGTTACATCAACAACTACTAATATATCAGGTTTTGCTAGTGATATATTAGATAATGCTCCAGATACACATGATGGTATTGTTCTTAACTCTGGAGATAATTTACTAGTAAAATCACAGACTACAAAAACTCAAAATGGATTATATTTTGTAGATTCTGTTAGCTCCACATCTTCCCTATACTATAAATTAGATACACAAGCTAATGTTATATTTAGAGGAAGAATTACCACTATTGATAACGCTTCATGTCCTGATGTAGGAAAGTCATATTTTATGTATGCATCAGGAGGAGAGCCTGGTACTACAGCTACTTATGATGCTGGATTATCAATTAAATGGGTAGAAAGAACGACAAGAAGAGCTCTTTCATCTTGTGCAGTTGCTTCTACTAATAATATATCAGATTTCACTAATGCTCCTGATATTTTAGATGGATATACATTAAACTTAAATGACAGGATTTTAGTAAGAAAACAAACTACCGCATCACAAAATGGTGTTTATAATGTCAGTAGTTTATATCCTGTAAATCAAAATGCTGTAAATAAAGATTCTCAATGGAATAATATTGATTTCTTATTACGTAATAGCACAAATAATAGACAAATTGGCATCTACTCTTTAAGTGGAACAATAAACAAGGGTAAAGTATTCCGATATTATCATGGAGCTACTTTATCAAATACGAATCTACAATGGACTGATGCTACACATTATTTTGGAACTACAACAGTTAAAGTTGCCACATCTTCTAATATCAATCTTTCAGCAGCTCCGAATGTTGTTAATGGAATCACCCTTATTAATGGGGATTTAGTACTAGTCAAAAATCAGACAGCAACATATCAAAATGGTATATATTCTGTTACAAGCGCTGGTACAGGAAGCAATGGTGTATGGGCTAGATCAACAAGTTTTGATACAACAAATGAACTAGTAAGTACAATAGTCTTCTTGCAAAATGGTACCAACTCATATGGTGGAAATTTCTACTATATGACAAGAGGTATACAAAATAATCTTTTCTCAATTAATTCAGTAACAAATGGAGCAATTGTAGTAGAAGATAGATTAAATACTCCATATATTTATAGACCATGTACTAATCTTACTATAATTAATGTCAATCTGGCTGGCGAAATTCCTGAAACACAATTTAGTAAAGCACCTATTGATAGTGAGGCTATTTTAGTAACAGGACAAACAAATCCAATAGAAAATGGAATTTATCTTTCTACTCTTAGTAGTTTTACATATCAATTCAATCCTGTTTCTGGATATAACCAGATTATTAGAGGAGCAAAAGTTACATTAACCGCTGGCACACAACCTACTCCTTGGATGTTATATGCTCCTGGTACTAGTGTTGCTTTGGGTTCGGCTAACGTCACTTTCTTTAATTATTCTTCATTTACAAATATTTCTGCTAAATATTACACAACAGAAAATTTATCTGGATATTCTGTTAATTCATTTCCAACAATCACAGCATCAATTAATGGGGTTATAGCTTCGGAATTGCTGAATAATGATAAGATTGTAGTAAGAACACAAACGAATAAAAATGAAAATGGTATCTATTATGTTAATGGATCCCCTGCACCTTATGAATCTACAATTTCCAATAATATCACTTACACTTCAAATATTAACACAGTAAATTTAGATGCTAGATATTCTCATATATCTGTAGAAACAATGAAAGGAACAAATCATGGAGAAATTTATATTCCATCCTATAAGTTCCAATCAAATTATCTGTCATACGATTTTACTCAAACATGGAAAGAACAAACAGCAACCTGGACTAAATTTACCAGTACATATTATTTCACAGGTAATCCAGTAAGTGGTACAGCTATCATCACTGACGGTTTTGGTATCTCAAGAGCATTAGTCTCAGGAGATACTATTCTTGTAGATTATGATACTGATAAAACAAAAAATGGTATCTATCAAATTGGATCTGCTAATTCATGGAGTAGACATTCAAGCTTTGATACTACTTCTGAATTAATTAAGCCTACATTAGTAAGAATCCAAGTATTACCTTCAGGATATGCTCATTTTTATATGCAAGCAGAAACCACTCCTTCTGGATATACAACTGCTAACACATTTGTTCTAGGCACACATAATATTCATGTTTATAGCAGTTTATCTGATGCTGGCGGAACCTCTAGTACAATAAACGGAATTGATACATTACAAACATGCCAATGGGTTGTTACTTTAGGATATCAAGAAAGTTTATATGAAACTGGAACTTCTAATGTTCTAACGAGTAAGCTAATTGGTAATGGCACTCCTACAGTTGGTCAAAGAGTATTAGTAAATTATGGTTATCCTCAGCCATATTATGATTATCCAAACACAGATGGTAGCCCTGAAACAGGTATTTGGAGTATAGCTTCTGTAGGTTCTGGAATTATTACATTACAAAGAGTAGGTGCAGAAAACTATACTAGATTTGGATGTAGAGTAAGAGCACCATATGTTGGACCTAAATACACTCCAAGTAATACTGTTTTAACTCTTACTCCAACTGTATCTTATTATTTATTAGATCAAGATTTTGGAAGTTTAAATTTTATTCCAGAATCATATCATGTAGCTCAAACAGTAACAGTTAGATATAATACATCTGTCGCATCATTAACATCTATGCCTATGATTGTAGATTCTTATAATCTGGCTAATTTTGATACTGTTTTATTAACAGCTAACTTGGCTTCAAATGTTCCTGGTAATGGTATTTATGATTTTGCTATTTCTAAATATTCTTACACATTAACAAGAGACACAACATATCAGTCAGTAGGAATATCGCCAATATATGTTTCTACTACATTACCAAGCGCAAAAACATTCAGATCTTATTATGATCCAGCTTCTACAACATTAGGAACGTCTGGAATAGATTTCTTAGATGAATCATTATTAACTGATTTTACTGCCAGATTAGCTACAAATGGATCTGCACAAAATATCAATCTTGCATCACCTCCAAACTTTATAGATGGTACGTTCTTAGCAGCTAATGATGTAATATTAGTAAAGAACCAAATAACAAATCCATCTCAAAATGGAATTTATTTATATAAAGCTACAAATAATTTTACATTAGCAAGAGCACCATATTTTGATGCTGATAATGAATTATTTGCTTATGGTAAAGTATTAGTTAATGATGGTAGTACTTTAAATCAAGAATATGAATTGCATCTACCACCTGCTACTTCTTATACTTTTAATACTGTAGATAAATATTTTAGAATTGTAAGTTCATTAAAGTATTATTATCAAGCAAATGCTGTTACTGCTACTAATATTTCTAATCTTACAAATGCGGTACCAGATACTATTGATGGTGTAGATTTAACATCATCAACTTCAAATAGAGTTTTACTTCGTGGACAAACAACAGCTGCTGACCGTTATTTAGGAACATTTGTAAGAGCTGCTAAAAAACCTATTTATTCGAGAGTAACTTCAGGAAATGCTACAGCAGATCAATTCTCAATTGAACCATTAACTGTATCTGTGTTAAATAGTGCAACAGGTTTAGATACTGTATGGGAATCTTATTTTGATTCTGCTTCTACAACAGTTGGATCTTCTGATGTGTATTTTATGAATTCTAATACATGGAGCTCTAATTTTCCAAATGCAGATACTATTTCTGTTGGATCAAATATAGACTTATCAGCATTAGCATCAGGTACTTTAAATGGTGTTGCATTAGCAGATGGTATTACTGTTATTGTTAAAGATCAAACATCTGCTACTCAAAATGGATTATATACTTTAGGTTATTCTAGAAGTGTTAAGTTAGTAAGACATTCTAAGATGAATTCTACTTCTGAATTAAATCCCTATTTGAGAGTAAGCGTAACTGGTGGAATTGTAGATGGGAATAGCTGGTATGGTATATGGTTAAGTTCATCTTCACCTGTATTAAATTCCACAAATATTTATTGGGCTAAACAACCTAATACAGTAAGATTTAATGATTGTAGATTAGCCACAACCACAAATATAGCTACTTTATATGGCGGAGCTCCAATAACAGTTGATGGATTAGAAGTATTAGCTGGGGATAGAATATTAGTAAAGAATCAATCAACAAGTTCTGCTAATGGTATATATTCTGTAGAATTCGCTGGCACTGGTTCAGACGGTAGATGGGTTAGAGCTACAGATTTTAACGAAAATACTGAAATATTCCCTGGAGCAGTAACTAAAGTAATCGCAGGAATAGCTAGTGAAAATAAAGATTATTTAATATCTTTACCACAACCAGCATCTACAGTTCCTTATTATACTATTGGATCTTCTAATATTACATGGAATTTAGCAGATGGATTAGCTGTATATAATTCAGATCCTTCAGCTTGGAATGATTTACCAACATTATCAACTAATGCTATATCTTTAGGTAGATCAAACCTAAGTAAAAATAATATCGCAAAATCTACTAAAATAGGTTTGGCTGTATATGTTCCATCTGGGCAAAATCCTAGTCTTATTAGAAATATGAGATTTGTTACACAGTTCAAGCCTTATGATGGTAAAAATCCTAGTGCTAATTGTGAATCTACTGTAGTTGAAACTCCACAAGATACTACTATTGTTTCTAATGAACAATTAATGTATTTGAATTTTGTCTCTGGCCCAACCAACATGATTCAGCCGACAGGTATTGTTCTAAAGAATTCCATAGGCGATACAATTTCAAATCTTTCAGTAAATAATATTAATACATATGATGCTTTTGATGTAGATTCAAATGGAAAAATTTGGGAAGTATCATCAAATAGGAATTTAAGACAAAGATCATATGACAAAGCTAATAATGCTTGGATTCTAGAAACAAATATTACAATTACAAATGAAATTAATATTTCTTCGTTGAATACAAATTCTATACCAACATCAATAGCCTTAGACAGTAGTAATAATAAATATGTAGTCTATAAAACATTTGTATCATCTGTGTTTGTTTATAATATAAATAAACTAAATAGTACCAATACTGTAACTACTTGGATAAATGAATATAATACAAATGTTCTTATGTACAATGTCACGAGTATTTGCCTGGATATAAATAATAATATTTATATAGCAGAAAATAATAACAAAATTATCAAATTTAATAGTAGCGGAGTATATGTCACTCATTTTACATGTACTAATGCTCAATCAGTAAGTGTAGATATTAGTGGAAACATTTATGTAACAACTTCTAACGGATTACTAAGAAAATATAATACAAGTGGTTTATTGCAAAGTGAAGTCATCATAATGTCATCACCTAATGCTATATGTATTAACAAAGCTGGTGAAATATTTGTAGCAGGTAAAGATGCTACATTACTAAGTCAAATAGAAGTATATAACGCTTCATTAACTAAATTAAGAACATTCTCCTATCCAGTAAAAGAAACTGGTGCTGATACTCTGGCTGTTGCAGTTTATCCATCAGTGTTACATTAAAGGAAGGTGTAAAATGTTTAAAGAACAAAATATAATATATCAAGAAATATCAGTAGGGTGATAATAATGTCAATCGAGTCTAGTTTACATTTACTTTTAGAAGAAATCGTTCCTAATTTAGGGAACGATGAGCAAGCAGTAATTATAGCTGAAGCATCTGATATATTCAAGAAAACAGCTTCAAAAATGACCAAAACTGCTTCAGATAATTCTAGATTAGTAGAATCAAAAATGACTGATGCTATCTTGATTGCGATGAGTAATGTCTCTGAGATGGACTCATCCAATGAATTTATTGATGCTCAAGGATTAAGTCATGAGCAAATCGTAAGAAAAGCCTCAGCGGTACAAAATGACTGGAATGGCATGAATGTTCTCAACCCTAAATTATTAGATGATTTATTTTCAGAAACAGAAGAGCCTGAAGTTGTCATTGATGATACTATGCACGAAACTACAGCATTTCATACACCAGGTAGAGGTTCCCACTGGTCTGACTTTTTAAGTAGAACAAGCTAATAATGTCAAAATATAGATTCGCTCAAGAAATGCCTCCTGCAGCCCCGCCAGCACCTCCTATGGGTGGTGATATGGGTATGGGTGGCGGGATGGGTATGGATCCTATGATGGGCATGGGTGGTGCTCCTACTGCTCCTATGTCAGCCCCCGGAGCTCCTGTTGGGCAAAGAGAAGAAATCGGTTCTCCTTTAAATGAACTAGGTAAAATTCTATACGATATCGATATTCAAACAATTATTTTTGATAAGCTTGGTGAATCTGCTGAAGATATCGCTTTATACGTTTGGACTACATATGGTGGAGAAGAAACTGGAACAGTTAACGATCTTCATATTGGTAAAAGAATCCCTAGAAAAGATGTATCTCCTGAAGACGAAGAAAAAGAACAAAAAAGAACAGAAGATAGCAGATGGGAAAGATTACCTAAAGATCAAACTATTGGTGATATAACATCTTTGGAAGAATTATCAGATACTATTAAGGGTATTGCACTTAATGTTGCTAAAAATGTAGGCAAAGCGCAAGGTGGTGGACCTCCCGGTATGGGTGGAATGGCATCGAGATATATTAGATTTGTCAAAACAGCTGAGATATTAGATAAACAAGGAAAACATTACTTGGTAGACTTGTTAGATCCAAGCTAAAATATTGTAAATAAGCTGTATTTGGGGTAGAATGCTGTGGTAACTAAATCACAGCATTTTTTTATGCCTAAAAGGAAAAATAATGGCAAGTCAATACAACGAAGATTCTATCCAGATTCTAGAAAGTCAAGAAGCAGTACGTACTCGTCCTGCTATGTATATTGGTGATACTGGTAAGAAAGGACTACATCACTTAGTATGGGAGATTTTAGATAACTCTGTAGATGAACATATGGCGGGTCATTGTTCTAAAATTGATGTTATTATTTCTAAAGACAATCGCTCCGTAACTATTATCGATAATGGACGTGGTATCCCTGTAGCAGTAAAACAAGAAGATCCTAAGAAGCGTAGTACTCTTGAAATTGTACTTACGGAACTTCATGCAGGTGGTAAGTTTGGTGATGATGGTTCTGGATATGAAGCATCAGGTGGTTTGCATGGAGTAGGAGCTTCTTGTGTAAACTTTCTTTCTTTAAGACTTGATGTTGAAGTTTCTCGTGATAAGAAAAAATATCTCCTTAGTTTTGATCGTGGTATTCCCGCTGGTAAAGTAGAAGAGGTAGGAAATTCATCTTCTACAGGCACAAAAATCACATTCACACCAGACTATAACATTTTTGGTCAATTTGCAGTGGAAGATGCTTTTCGTGAGCATTTGATTGATGATTTTGAAATTGATGAAGTTTTTGCTGAATGCTCTGGAAAATGGCGCAAAGCTTTGATTAATGGCGAAGTTAATGGCGCAATGTTTTATGATATTTTTAAACCAATTAATGTTAGTGAGCAATCCTTATATGTCATTTATAGGATTTGGCATAAGAGAAGCAATGACAATATTCACTTTGATGAAGCGATATTACTACGCCGTCTACGTGAAACTGCTTATTTAAATGGTGGGTTGAAGATTTGCTATAAGAATGATTCCACTGGTATAAAAGAAGATTTTTATTTTGAGGGTGGTATTTCTGATTATGTATCTTATCTTACTAAATCACGTACAAATGTTTATCCATCAAAACCATTCTTTTTTGAAAATAAGCTAGGTAAGATTAATGTTCAAGTAGCTTTTCAATATGGAGAAGAAGATGATGAAACTCTATATACCTATGCTAATAATATTAATACCGCTGATGGTGGTACTCATCTTAGTGGCTTTAAAACATCTATCACAAGAGTAGTAAATCAATTCGCTAGATCATCTGGTGTAATTAAAGAAAAAGAACCCAACCTTACCGGAGATGATATTCGTGAAGGTATTGTTGGTATTATTTCTGTCCGACTACCACAACCACAATTTGAAGGGCAGACAAAGGGTAAATTAGGCTCTCAAGAAGTTGAAAGTGTAGTTAATCGACTATTTTCAGAAGCTGTAACAGAATATTTTGAAAAGAATCCGACCATTGTCAAGAATATTGCTGACAGAGCTTTTAGAGCAGCGAAAGCAAGAGCAGCAGCAAAAAGAGCATCAGAAAATATTAAGAGACAGAGTTTCTTAGGCCGTTCAGGTTCTTTACCAGGAAAGTTGTCTGATTGTAACTCCGAAGATAATGTAAATACAGAGCTATTTATTGTGGAAGGCGATAGCGCAGCGGGATGTTTTGTTGGTTCTACTAGAATTTCTTTAGCAGATGGAAGAGAAATTTCATTCATTGAACTTATAGAAGAACAAGAAAAAGGAATTCAAAATTTCTGCTACACTGTTAGAAATGATGGACAGATTGGTTTAGCTGAGATTAAGCATGCTAGATTGACTAAGAAGAATGCAGAGCTAATTAAAGTTACTCTTGATAATGGAGAATCTGTTATATGTACCCCTGACCACAAATGGATGAAATCTGATGGTTCTTATATCAGAGCAGATGAAATGAGTGAGGGTTTGTCTCTTTACCCCTTGTATAGAAAAATTTCATCCAAAAAAGAAAAAAGTATAACAATCGATGGATATGAAATGACTTGGATGCCAAACGCTTTAACTTGGGTATTTACTCATAAAATGGCTGATTGGTGGAATCTATGGAAGGGTGTATATACATATGATAAAACAACACATTGTCATCATGTAGATTTTAATAAGAGAAATAATAACCCTAATAATTTGGTTAGAATGAATAAAGATGAACATTTAAAATTGCATAGAGATCATGCTTCTTTGTTTTTACATAGCGAAGAATCAAAAAGAAAATCTGCAGAAGCTAAGAGAACTGAAGATTTCAGATTGAAAGCTAGAAATCAAATGCTCGAACCAGAAAACCAGAAAAGATTAGTTGAACATAATGCTAAAATTTGGGCTGATCCTGAATATAAAAAATTTATGAGAACAGCCTGGAAAAACTTTTATCTTTCGAATGAAACTTATCGACAAGAAGTTCTTAAAACCTTGAATGAGGAACAGCAAAAATATTGGTCTTTAGAAGAAAATCGCTTAGCTCAATCAATTAGAGTTAAAGAATATTTTCAAAATAATCCTGAAGCTAAAGAAAACAATAGAAAAAAAGCAATTGAGCAATGGTCTGATGAATCTTTGCGTAAATGGCGATCTGAGAAAACAAAAGAACAGATGACAGAAGAATTTAAGATGAAAAGAAAAGCTACTCTTGATAATACAAATATGAAAAAAATGATTGCAAAAATTGGTGCTTATTTGTATGAAACACAAAAAGATACTATTCCATCACAAGAAAGTGCTTTATATCAATGTTTTCAAAGATTAGTGAAAAAATTCTTTGATAATGACAAAGATAAAGCTAAAGAAGCATGTAAATTGCAAAATCATAAAATTGTTTCTATCGAAAAACTCAATTATACTGAAGATGTTTATGACATAGAAGTACCTGAGTCACATAACTTTGCATTAAGTTGTGGTGTTTTTGTTCACAATAGTAGCAAATTTGGTAGAGACCCTGAATTTCAAGCTGTTATGCCTATTCGTGGAAAGATTATCAACCCAGAAAAGAACGATTATGCAAGACTTATGCAAAATGAGGAAGTAGCATCAATTATTTCTGCTCTTGGTACTGGTATTCGAGACGAGTTTAAAATTGAAGATTTGAGATATGGCAAAATCGTTATTATGACTGATGCTGATGACGATGGAGCTCATATTGCTGCCCTTCTTATGACATTCTTCTATAGATTTATGCGTCCTCTAGTATTAGCAGGGAAATTGTATTTAGCGAAGCCACCTCTATATCGTGTGAATGTAAAGAACCAAAAATTCTATATCCATTCTAATGAAGAGCTTGAAACCTATCGTAAGAAATATGGTGATAAAATAGAAGTAACCAGATTTAAAGGTCTTGGCGAAATGGATGGCGATGAACTAGGTGTCACTACTATGGAAATTGGCACTAGACATATCATTAAAGTAAATGTGGAAAATGCAGAAGATGCGTCTGATTTGATTTCTACGTTGATGGGTAGTGAAGTAGCCCCTAGAAAAGAACACATCATCAAGAAATCAGCTATCCGAGCAAGTGAGGAAAATGTATGAGAAAAAATAAAACCGTAGAAGTAGAGGCCAGCACTCTTACTGATCATGTTATAGATAAAGAATTCACAGATCTTCTTGATGAAAGATTTACAAATTATGCTTTTGCTGTCATGGAAGATCGTGCTCTTCCTGATGCTAGAGATGGCCTAAAGCCATCTCAACGCCGTACTCTTGTAGCTATGGATGATCTTAATCTTCGTTCTACAGGTAAGACAAAAAAGTGCGCAAAGATTTGTGGTGATGTTTCTGGTAATTATCACCCACACGGAGAAGCTGTTGTTTATCCTACACTTGTTCGTATGGCACAAGATTGGTCTCTAAGATATCCATTAATTTCACCCCAAGGAAACTTCGGATCTCCCGCACCAGAAGACAAACCGGCGGCCATGAGATATTGTCTTACTGCAGATGCTCTTGTTTATACCAATAAAGGTCTTGTCAGAATTGATAAAATTTCATCGCAAGAAGATATTGATATCACTGTTCTTTCTGCTGGTAATAAACTTAACAAATCTTCTAAGTGGTTTGATTGTGGTCCTCACCCTACTATTAAAATCACAACTACTGATAATTTTTCAGTTACTGGTACTCATAACCACCCCGTTCTTACATATAATTACGAGAATGGTAAAGTTGGCTATGATTGGAAATTGCTAAGTGAAATTAAGGAAAATGATTATATTGTTCTTTCACGTAAGAGTATTTATCCAACAGAGTATTTTGATCTAACGCCTTATAAGCCAGAGTTTGGACCTAATAATAAGATTGTAAATGTTCCTGATGTGATTGATGAAAATATCGCTACAATCATGGGAAGTATCGTATCTGAGGGATGGATTGATTCTAAGAGATTTGGTTTTGCAAATCTTCATGGTGATCTTCTTGACGCATTTACTTTTGCATTAGATAATACTTTTGGACAAGATGCATATCACAAATTTGAGCGTGAGCCTGTTGGTTGGTCTAAAAATCCTTATGTAACAATTGAAATGCACAACGCCAAGATATGCGAAATGTTCTCTAAATTGGGTTTTGATCTAGGTATTAAATCTAAGGATAAGTCTATTCCATGGGTTATCCTTCAATCTCCGAAAAGTGTAGTATCTTCATTCCTGTCTGCTTTGTATGAGGGAGATGGCAGTGCAGAAATCAATACCAATGTAGTCTCTTATAATACAAAAAGTAAGATTCTTTGTAATCAACTTCAGGTTGTTCTTTTAGGATTTGGAATCACCACAAAACTATCTTATTCTGAATCAAAAGATATTTACAAGGTTCTCATTACTGGAAAGAATGACATTAATAATTTCCGAAGTGAGATTAATTTTGTATCTGCAAGAAAGCAATCTCTTTTAAATATTATTATTGATAGTCTAAGTGAAAAGAACAATTCAGCTGTTCATGGAGATTATATTCCTCATGTATCTAATTATTTGAGAGATAATACTAGAAATAGATGGGTTGTTAGCAATAACTTTGATAGATATAATAATTTCAAGCAGAGTGTTCCTCAACTTAAGCAAAATCTTTCAGAAGAATTATTTAAGGTTGTGGAAGAGCTTGATAATGATAATTATTTCTATCAAAAGGTTGTCAAAATCGAAGACGCTGGAATTCAAAATGTATATTCAGTTAAAGTAGATTCTGATTGTCACTCTTTTGTAGCAAATGGAATTGTGAACCATAACACGGAATCTAAATTTTCTGTATTTGGTGATCAGATGGTTTCAGAACTATCAAATCAAGTTGTAGATTATATTTCTAACTATAACGATGAGATGATGGAGCCTACAGTTCTTCCTTCTTTACTACCTAATCTTATTGTGAATGGATGTTCTGGTATTGCTGTTGGTTGGGCTACTAGTATGGCTCCGCATAATCTTCGTGAAACTGCTAATCTGATTGCAGCATATATTAAAAATCCTAATATTTCTCTCGCTGAAATGATGGAAATTATGCCAGGACCAGACTTTCCGCTAAAGTGTAAGATTCTTGGTAATGAAGGTGTCAAGAATTACTTTACAACTGGACGTGGTTCTGTTCAAATTGAAGGCTATTATTCTATGGAACAAGAGAAAAATGGCCAACATTATATCAAAGTAACAGCTCTTCCTTATGGTGGCTCTGCTGAAGGTTTTTGTAGAGAAATTAAAGAGCTTGTAGAATCTAAGAAGTTAGATGGTATTACAAATCTAAAGAACCTTACTAATAAGAGAGGTATGGACATTAGAGTATGGATTCATAAAACAACCAATTCTAATCTTATTTTGAATCTAATTCTAAAACATACATGCTTGAGAACTAATTTTTCAATTAATTCAACAGTACTTTTAGATGGTAAAAAAGTTGTTGAAAATGTACCAATGCTCAAGCTAGTTGATACATTTGTAATTCATCGTAAAGAAGTATTAACAAGAAAATTCAATGCAGAACTTGATAAAAACAATAGAAGAATCCATATCCTTGATGGTCTCATTGGCATTACCGCTAAAATTGATTCGGTTATCAAGCTCATACGTGAAGCTGATGATAGGAATGTGGCACAGCAAGAACTCATCACGCAAGGATTTGTAACCTCTTTAGAGCAATCTGATGCTGTTCTTAGAATTACATTGGGTAATCTTACAAAGCTTGATACCGCTGGTATGAAAGATGAATTTGACAAGCTTACAAAGAGAAATGAATGGCTTGTTGATATTCTCGGATCTGATCGTAAACTGTCTAATCTAGTTTCCCGTGAGCAATTAGAGCTAGCTGAGAAAATTGGTGACGATAGACGATGTGAAATTGTCGAGTCAGCAGTTTCTATGTCAACAGAAGATATGATTCGAGAAGAGCAAATTGTTGTATCCCTAAGTAAAGATGGATATGTAAAGAGAGTTCCTTCAGGTACTTTTAAAGCACAAAATCGTGGTGGTAAGGGAGTAATTGGTGTTAAGGGTCGTGAAGAAGATGAAGCTTCTGATATCTTCTATGGTTCTACACATGATTATTTCTTGTTCTTCTCAAAGTGTGGCAATCTATACAAAAAGAAGGGCTATGAAATTCCAGTAGGTTCTCGTACATCAAAGGGTATTCATCTTAACAATCTTTTGGAATTGCCTCAAGGGGATGAAATTGCCTGTACTTTAAATATCAAATCATTAGACGTAGATGGTTATTTTATTATGATCACTAAGAATGGTTTGATTAAGAGAAGTGAGATTAGAGAATATAATATCAATCTTCGTAAAAAGGGTACTAAAGCAATTATTATAAATGAAGGCGATGAGCTGAAATTTGTATCAACTACTTCTGGTACTGAAGATGTAATGCTAATCACTACTAACGGTATGGCTGTAAGATATTCAGAAGATTTAGTTCGTGCAGTAGGAAAGAATTCTCAAGGTGTCAAGGCTATGATTCTTAGAGATAGAGATTCAATTGCTTCGATGATTACATTTGACAAAGATGCTGATCCTTCTGTATTAATTATCACTTCTATGGGATATGGTAAAAGAACAGATGCTAGCCTTTATAGATCGTCCGGTGGTAGAGCAGTAAAGGGTATTAAGACCATTGATAGTATTACAACTAGAAATGGAAATATTGTCTGTGCTGTATCTGTAACCGAAGATGATGAAATTCTTGTTCTCACTACCAAGGGATTAGTACAAAGAACTCGTGTATCTGACCTTAGACTTAAAGGAAGAGCAGGTATGGGAGTAAAGGTCATCACAGTTAATGATGGAGATGCTGTTCAATCTGTTATAAAAGTAGATAAGACAGAGGATTTTAACTCTGATAATGAAGAAAATATAGAGGTAAATGTATGAATGAAGATGTAAAACCTGAAGATGTGATTTACCATCTTGAGGCTGACACACCAGTATTAACACAAACTGAATATTGTGTGAAATATACTGGAGATTATAAAGCCTTAGATATGGTAGAAGTATATCTAAAGAGAGACGCTACTCAATTTCCTATAGCTGCTTTTCCTGCATTTTTTGTAGCTACTGGAAATCGTACACTGGAAGAGATGGATGGCAACAACACAAGCGTTTGAATATAACTTTGATTCAAGCTGCACAATAACACAACTAAATTCCGTTCCGAAGCCTGTAATTTCATTACAGGCTTTTGGAGCTTCAGGGTCTACTATTTATTCCTATAGAGTAAGTGCTGTTAGTGAATTTGGTGAGACATTAGCTAGCGATCCTGTAGTAATAACTGGAAATGCAACGCTAAGTAGTAATAATTTCATCAGAATATCCTGGACATCAAGTAGTTATGCTACAAGTTATAAAGTGTATGGAAGAACTGTTAATTCAGAGCAACTTATAGCTACTGTAAACAACAATTATTATGATGATATCGGTACTGTTTCACCTAGTGGATCTTTACCTGTAAAAGACACTACTGGATATGACCCTAGTAAATTAAATATAGGTAGATTCCAGAAATTATTCACAAGTAACACAACCCCTGAAAACAATTATATTTCAAATCAACCTCATGAGATGTTTCATATATTTGATGAATTCAGAGTTATTTATAATTCAACTTCACCGCCAGCTCTTTATACGTATTACGCCAATGATGTTATTAGTTACACAGAAAGATATGATTTACTAATATTTCAAAGAAATGAAATGAGCGGAAGCCAGATAAGAAAATATCACTTAGTAATTTTTGATAGATTTACTTGGACATTTACGCACAAAGGTTTTATCAATATTACATTCACTCCTATTGGGCAATCTGCTTATGATTATGACCTTATCGCATCTATGGATAAAACAACAGATGGATTAGTCAATCTATCAACATCTACTGCTGAAGTTACAGGAATAAATACTACTTTTTTTGATAAGAAAATTTCTGTTGGAGCTAGAATTGGTTTTGGGTCTACAGATCCTGAAAAAATTACTACCTGGTATTATGTAAATAGAATTAATAGTAATTCAAGTATTACAATTGATAGGTTACCGTCTGCTAATCAAACTAATGTTCCTTATATAATTGAAGAAATCAGATTGATAATTTTACCTGTAGCACAATATGGTATCAATATTGTCAAAGGGCTTAATATTGATGATTTTAAGATAAATGGTTCTGTTACAATTCCTTTTGCTAATAGAACAGATGGGCAAAAAGCCACTTACAATATTAAAGAATCTTTTGTACCTACATCAACAAATACTTACTTTGGCATGTGTGTGACTCCTCAAAAAGATAATAATACACAATATTTATATGTCAAACAGGTTGATAATAGTAATGTAAATAATAGAACAAGAATATTAAGATATAACATTCGTAAAGATTTATTATTAGATGCTGGTACAGACTATAGTTGCTATGATTTTACTACTGGTCAATTATTAGTAAATTCATGGGGTAATGGATATGGAGGATTGTTTCCTGTCGTAATGAAATCTGGACCATATGCAAATAAAACTTCATTCATTTATAGAGGCGTGGACTTTTTTATCAGAACAGAAGAAAGTTATATTGTTAAAAACGCATTGAATTTGCCTGGTGAAACATTTTTTTTCCCAATTATTAATTTTGGCCATAGAATATATGATATAAGAAATTCATTTGAAATTGTTTATGATGATTATAGTGATTTTTTTTACACGGCAAGCAGCGGGTATGGATTTACAGCTTTTAAATTTCAATTCGGAAATGAGTTGCAAGGAGTTTATGCAATAGGTGGACAATTTTTATATACTCCAGGAAAATGGAATCCCAAGAATACATTCAACCATCCTTACAATGGCTATAATAAAACATACACAGTCAAAAATGGAATAATATATACTTTTAATACAGTTACAAATATTCAAGATGCAATACACAATAATATTTTTGCAATGCCTGTGGGTGGAGAAAATGATTCACCTATGGAATATGAAAACAGAGTAATTTGTCCTGAAATAGACACATATTCAGTTAGTAAATTTAATAAGTTATTAGTTAACTATGCTGAAGAAGTAGCGTCTGAAGATTTCCCAGTACAGCCTGATCCATTTAGAGTATTTTACAGAACTACAGGAATAAAAGATAATTCGGGTGTATGGACAAGATTGAATTTCCCATATGATTTATCTACTGTTAGAGCACAAGATTCTATACAGTTCATGTTTAATTTTAAAATATTTGGATTAACAATGTGTCCAGCTAGAATTCATTCATATACGTTATTGGCAGAAAAAGAAGAATTGCTTCCTAAATATTTTAAATTTAATAGTAATATAACTGATCTTTCACAAAATATATATGGTTTTGAGCAAAGTAAAGTATATTCGAATAATCTTACTTTAAAAATATCATACATTAGAAAAAAAGATAATAAATTGGTATTTAGTCAAACTTCTTCAGAAACTACTTTTGGTAATTTCCAATATTTAGCTCAAGGTAATATTTGGACAAATGGTATTGGTACAAATACAGTAGGAACATTAAGAAGATTTGTATTAACCGCAAATATATTAATGTCTGAAGAAGTTAAATTAAAAATAGAAATAGTGTAAGGTGAAATAATGATAAGTTATGGTGAGCTCAGTAATGAAATTAATTTAGATCCTGAAAATTTAGGATATTCTATATTACTTGAAATGGGTAATCATGTAGGAATAGCTGATTTATTAAATAACAAGTATATTGATGGAGAAACAGTAATTAGCATTGATAAATTAGAAGATTATATGTTAACTACTGGAAAAATATTATTAATTGAATCTGTTTCTAAAACAGATAATCCAGCTCAGAATGCAGCTCTTTTAATACTTAGATTATTGTCATCTAGATTGCAAACATTTAAATATGAAGAACCAGCTGTACAAAATGTTTTAGATACGCTCATAGAAAACGAAGTAATTTCTGAACAGGATAAAATTGATATTTCAAATTTAGCCCCGAAAGAAATGTTATCAAGAGCTGAAATTTTATTTGGAAAAAATACCAGCATTACACATATTGATATTGGTAATGCTTTTAGGAGATAAATATGAGTGCTTTAGGACCCGATTTTAGATTTTCTGTTTATAATGGAACTGGACAAACAATTGCTTCTGGTGGTATTGTTGTCAAATATAGAGGATGGAAATATGCTAATGATGCTTCTGTCACATTTGATGGAAGTGCCACAGTACCTTTAAACCTTGGTACAACTCCAGCTTCTCCTACTACTTTAATTAATACAGCTTATCTTAACTCAGCTGCAATTGATAATAGTACTGCTAAATTAATTGGTGCTACTATTGAATTTACTGTATCTGCTCCCGCATCTGCAAATGGTGATGTAATTCTTTATATTGAAAGATCTCTAGATGACGGTACAACTTTTCCTGATAATGGATTAGGTCAAGTTATTGCTATATTAAACTTCACAACTTCTGGACTTAAAAGAAGAATCGTACATCTATAAATGTTCCCAGGAAGTTCAGAATATAATTACAAACCAGCACATGGGTCTTCAATTAATTGGAATCATCCATTAAGTGAAGGCTTAGTGCATTGTTTTTTATTTAATGAACGATCTGGGTTAAGAGTATATGACCTTTGTGATAGGCCGACTTTTGGAACTTTAATTAATGGACCGGCATTTTTTCCAAAAGATTATGGGTCGATATTTTTTGATGGATCTAATGATTATATTGAACTTACCAATGATAATTATACTTTACCAACTACTGGATTATCGGTATTAGCTTGGTTTAAAACTACTGTTGCTGACAAATGGATAATAGATAAATCAAGTGGAACATATTCTTATGGATATAATCTATCTTGTGGTAGTGTTGGTGGGGTCGGTTTTACTGTTAACTCTGCCCAATCCTATTCTGCTCAAAATGTTTGTGATGGCAATTTAAATTTTGCATGTGGTACTTGGAGTCCTAGTAATTTTGTAAGGACATATGTAAATGCAAATTTAGCTATGGAAGTTACAGCATCCGTGCCTTCTGTTATCAATTCTCCAGCACATAACCTAAGAATTGGCAGAAGAGGCGGAGGTATTGACAACTTTTCAGGTCATATATATCAAATTTATATATATAACAGAGCTTTGTCAGATGAAGAAATTAGACTTTTAGACGAGAATCCATTTGCATTTATCAATCCACCAGCATCCTTAAAATATTATTCATATAGACAACAAGGGATTTTATACGCTCCTTCTATTACATCAGCGGAATCTATGGGATCTGCTATTATGCCTGGACCTGTAACATTAGGTGTAAATTCTATTTTATCAACAGAGTCTTTTGGTAAACCCTATAATTCTTTAGATACACCAGAGAGTGGTTTATTAGCAGAGAGTATTAGATTTGATAGCAATTTACCTGTAACAGATTTAAATCCTATATTATCTCCCTCAATATCTTCTGTTACACCATTTGGAACAACAGGATCCACTGAATATGCATACCAAATAAGCGCATATAACAAATATGGAGAAACATTACCATCATCTGTTGTTAAAATATCAAATGGCAATAGCACTTTAGATACAACAAATTATAATAGAGTAAAATGGACTAAAGTACCAAAAGCAACAGGTTATAGATTATATGGTCGGACAGGAAATAATATCAAATTAATTACTGATATATACAATAATTATTATGATGATATTGGCATCACTTTACAAAATATAATTCCTGTAACGAGAAATACATCGGGATATGATCATAAAAAATTAAATGTTTCAGAAGAACATTTTTTATTCTCAGGCCCTAAATACCTAGATAATTACATATCTATCAAACATAGATATGATTATAACCATGGTGTACTTCAGTTGTATCCTGGTTTAGGAGAAGCTTTTGCTTGGTCTGATGATATAACATGGATTATTACAGATGAATGGCGAAACTGGACTATTGCTAGGTTTCACTTACACATTTACGACAAAAGAACAAATACTATAGACTATGCTGGAAATGCATATGTTAATTTTCCTAATAATCAAAATTTACAACCATACGACAAGCCTTATGCTAGTTATAATGTTATAAATAATGGGACTGTAACTGTTTCAGGAACAACCGTTACTGGATCATCTACTACATGGAATGATCAAAAATTATGTGTTGGATACAGAATTGGATTTGGTTCAGATACTCCTCAATTTGTCACAGATTGGTATGAAATTGGAGCAATCAATTCTAATACTTCAATTACTCTAACAAATACTGCAAACTCTTATCCAGCAAACACTCCTTACGTAATCGAAGAATTGATGATAGTTACAGCTAGATTTAATGGTTCTGACTTAACAAAAGGAGGATTATTTGTCGTAAAAGGCCTAAGTTATTTTGATTTTGCTAATGAAAAAATAGCATTTATTCCAGCTGCTACCACGGTTGACAGAATAAAAGCTTCATATTATTTAGATGATAGTGTTAATCAATCTTATTATTATCCTAATTTTGTATGTGGACCGAGGATAGATAACAATACTCAATATGTCTATGTAGTAAGTTTGCAGAATAATATATCCACAGGTAATCATTTATTAGTATTTAATTTAAGAGCTGATTTGACATCATTAAGCAGTGGAACAACAACATCAGCTTTCATTGCTAGAAGTAATACATTTGCTACTATAAATGCGCCTCCAGCAAATACGGGTAAATTAATTTTAGCAACAACTATTTCTGGTGCTGGTAAAGATACAGAATGTTTATATTTAGCTATCTATGGAAGAAATTTTAGATTTCCAACAAAACCACTTTTAGAACCAAACAATAATGTGATAATTTACGAATATTCAGGTGTATTCGGTAATGGAGGCTTTACAGTAGGTGGCGGATGGTGGAGTTTGAGACATCAGAGATATTTACCTGAAGAAGATATGTTTTATGGCATGGAATATAGCTATGGACAATTTTGTTTTTATAGATATAAGCCAGGTTTAAGAGATGCGATTAAACTCAAAAGAAGATATTTATCTGCTCACTATTCATATCCTCAAAATAAGTTAGTATATGATGTAGCATACGATTACAACTGGTCTTTAGCTCCTCTTACACACATTGCAAATGGATTAATATTTATTACCCGTGAAAGCACAGACCAATTCAATCCATTGCAAGTTATAAGTTACAAAGCTGATGAATTGTTTGCGAAAAAATATAATGCGTTTGTAATAACACCTGTCATTTCTACATATAATGCTAGAAAATTATCTAAAATAATGTTATCAGATAATTTTTGCGAAGGTGACGATAGATTTACTAAATTACCAGCTGAATATAATTTATATATAAGAACGGAAGGTATAGAAGACAACACAGGCATTTGGATACCTTTAAATCGAATGCATGATTTATCAGATATTAAAGCTACAGATAAATGTCAATTTAGATTTGAATTTGTTATGATGGCACATTCTGCTATACCTCGTAAAATATATAATTTAGATTTATTTTATGAGACAAAAAATATAATTTCCCCAGAATTTAAATGGAATTTGTCTGACTCTAATACTTTATATAATGTAGTAGGATTTAAACAAAAAGAATTATATAAAAAAAATTATGTATTATATGAATCTGAACCCTTAGTAGTAATTGAAGCTAAAGATGCAATATCTGGTAATACTATCTACACACAAAGAAGTGATGATAATACATATGGACAATTTCAATACTATAATAACGCATGGGTCAATGGATTAGGTTCTCAAGCTATTGAAAAGAGAATGAGATATGTTAATACTTATTCTTTTAATTCAACAGCAAAAATAATTTATAACATATATACTGCAAAATGGGATTTATTAAGATTAGATAGATTTAATGATAACGATCTATCTGATTATAACAATACTTTAATACTAGATAATGTGACAAGAAGCACAGGAATAGATAGACCATGGGTATTATCTGGTAATTCTTCTATAACCGCTACATCAACATTATTCAATAAGCTTTATAGTAATGGTTTATGTATGAGTATTACTTTTATGGTTGATGAAAACATTAGCTTTAGTAATATGAGTTTATTATCTAGAAATAATGGATCTACAGGTAATAATTTTTATCATTTATATATTTCAAGTGATTATAAGGTTAACTTCTGGATTGGAAATTCAAGCGTTATTATATCTGATGGAAATATTAAACCTGGATATATTTACAATATTATAATAAACTTTACAGGAACAAATTATTCATTATATATAAATGGGAAATTAAATAAAACACAAAATATTTCACCAACTTTATCTTTAGCTTCTAGTAGTTTTAAAATTGGAAATTCTGGTTATTCGAACTATGGTTTTTATGGGAAAATTTATGAAGTAAGAATTATCGGCAAATCAGTTACAAATAATGAAATATCTCGTATCTATAGTGATGTTAATTTAAAACTAGATAATGAAATTACTGGGCTTGTAAGAAAAACTTTACCGTCCTCTATTTATTATAGTGAAGGAACAATCAGTATCGATCCTGGTACTTCAAATATTAATGTGCCAGGTTTGAGAGAAAGATTTTATCGTTTTTATGATCAGAATAGAGATTTTGATCATAATAATGGTGAATTAATGAAAGATTATGAGCATGTAACCAACTTTGATATACCTTATCATGCTAGCATAAATGGATATACAATTGATTTTTATGGGAAATTTTATGCGCCAACAACTGGTTCATATACTTTTACATATCAAGCTTGGACAACTGGATATATGTGGATAGGCAATACTGCAGATTCTGGTTTTACTAAAATTAATAGAAATATATACACTAACACTGGAATAGTTTCTTATTCTGTAAATTTAAATGGTGGAGAATATCATAGTATACGTATTATGAACTCTTGTGCTGGAGATCGAAGAACTTTATTTACTGTATCTGGGCCTGGTATTACATCTACTTCAAACTTATATGGTTATGTATATACTCCTTACACTAATAGGAAAACTTTAACAGGTACAAGTACTAATTTTATAAATAATGTACCTTTTTCAAGAAACACATTATTTTTGGGTTCTAAATCTATATACGATGATGTGGAAGTAGTAGAAGTTACGAAAGCATTGTCAGATACCAAATTAGCTTTTAATACTTTACCTAATAGAATATATTCTTCAAATATAGATTATGCTATATTAAAAAATGTAGTATTATATTTGGATGCTTCAGAAAAGAAATCTTATCCTGAGTCTGGAAATATTTGGTATGACTTAAGTGGATATGGTAATCATTTCCAATCTCAAGGACATGTTGAATGGAATAAAGCTGGATATTTTACAACATTTTCTGTAAATGATTTCTTTACTCCAGTAGCGGCAAATACACTGGCTAAATCATATCCATTTTATAATCAAGATTTTACAATATTTTTTGTTATCAGAAATCAAACTGTGCCTAATCAATATGGTGTTTCTGACAACTGTATGCTTTTATACCATGGATCTGCTACTCCTGTATATGGATATTATGGGAGAGGTACAGAATTAACTTATAACTGTAATAGTAGATATTATTATACTTCTGATAACTGGCAAAGTACATACTCAGCACCGAGATTTTATGTAGAAAATTATGATGAAAATACAGTAATGACTTTTTCTTACAGTAATACGTCTAACTCTTCTACTATTTATGGATATGAAAGATTTAGAATGTACAAAGATGGTCAGAAATTTTTTATAACTAATAGAGTTAATGCTACATTGGAAACATTATTTGGGTTTTTCTCTATTGGGAATTCATCAAACTATCCTTTATATCCATTTTCAGATGGAAGAATATATGCGATGATGGTTGTTAATAGAACTATGTCAGATGCAGAAGTATTAGAAATGTCAAACTACTTTAGAGATAAATTTAATTTTTAGTTATGTTTAATAATAAATCACAAATCAAACCTGCTTTAGGATCCACAATAGATTTCAATCATCCTCTCTCTCAAGGACTGGTGGGATGCTGGCTATTTAATGAACAAGCCGGAAATAAGATTTATGATTTGGCTAAAGATAATAATGGAAATTTATTAAATGGGGTTTTAATAACTCCTGAAAATTTGGGGTCACTTAAGTTTGACGGAACTAACGATTATGTAGATTTTTCTTCATACACACCAGAGGCAAATACTGTTAGTATTTGGGTTAAATTCAATAGTTTACAAAATGGCCCTCTTGTATATGTAGGAAATGACGTTTATGGTTCTGGCTCGTGGAGCTGGAGTTTTTTTACATATAACGGTGTGTTTTATTTCAGAGCAAACCCTGGAAACTTTGCTGATTTTTATGAAGTTCCGCCATTGGGAGTTTGGATAAATTATACCTTAATTAGAGATAATGGTTCGGGTGTTAGTTTGGCTTATAAAAATGGAATTTATTTTGGCTCTTCAAATAATTCCACACTTTCAAATCCGTTTCCTAACCTTCGTATTGCTAAAGCTAGCTCAGTATATGCCAGCTTTAATCTAGGTCTTATTCAAATATACAATCGTGCTTTATCTGCTGAAGAAGTATTGTCGCTATATGAACAACCTTATCAATTTATCAATCCTCCAGCAGCTTTAAACTATTATTCTTATTCACAAAACAGATCTTTATCAGCTTCAAGTATTACATCAGAAGAAAAACTACCAATATTAAGTACATTTAATCCAGCACCTTATAAAAATGTATCAAGCATAGTTAAATATGTAAAAGATTTTGAATTCAATCAATCAACACAATATACAAGATATACTGTAATAGATAAACCATCAAATGTAACAATCACAAATTTTGGCACTTCTGGTTCTACATCTTACTCATACAGAATAAAAGCTGTGGATGAATTTAGTGAATCTATAGCCACAGATGCAGTAATAACAACTACTGGTAATTCAACTTTATCATCAAATAATTTTAATAGAATCAAATGGAATTGGGTTGATGGAGCCGCAAGTTATAAAATATATGGAAGAATAAATGGTAGTGAACAATTATTAACAACTACAATCTATACCCATTTTGATGACACTGGAACTATAACCCCTAATGGAACTCTTGTAACAAATGCTTCAGGTGGATACGATTACAAGAAATTATCATTAGGGACATATTATTCTTTATTTACAGGAGCTAATAAAGAAGATAATTATGTCAAATTAAAAGATTTTGATATAGCTAGACCTAAATATGACAGTATTTATCAAGCTCAAGATGTTTATGCTTATATTATGGATGTAGCTGCTTGGTCAGATGATATCAACTATATTGTTTTAGATAGACCATCTACAGGTAATCCAAGAAGATTTGCATTATATAAACATTTTAAGTCAACAGGAAAAATGACATTTGTAGGGGATATTGGTATAACGGGATCCTACGGTATTACAAATATCAAAATGGCTATTACCAGATATTCTACTGGTACTATTTCTGCCACTGGTACAACTGTCACTGGAACTAATACATCTTGGAGAACATCTAACTTTTCTAAAAATTCAAGAATAGGCTTTGGTACTACAGAACCACATCTTGTAGATAAATGGTATTACATTACAGATTTACCATCAGACACATCTTTAACATTATCACAAACAGTTACAGAAAATATAACTAATAATACACCTTATGTTATAGAAGAAGTAAGAATTATTTTTCATACAACAACAAACCTCTATTTGGTCAAAGGTGTTACTGAAAATGATTTTTTCTTAGGCAAAACATACTTATCAACATTAACAGACCCAATTGGCGCAAATATCTACAATTTATCCAATCCTTCTATAGTTGGTACTATTTTTGCAATGCCGCTAAAGCCTATGGATGATTACAATACACAATATGTTTATTGTGTATACTATATCGGAACGTCTAATGTCATAGGTATTAAAAAATATAACATTAGACAAACCATGACTATTTCATCACAAACATTACCTGGTTTCGTTAAGTACGAATTTTCTGGTTATTTTGCTGATAATATAAATTTTATAAATAGTAATGTCCCCACTTATGGTGGAAATTTTAATACAATTAATTTAAATATATCTATACCAGCATGGACATATCATTATTATGGTTATATAAATATAACAACACCAGGTTCATATACATTTTATTTAAGATCTGATGACGCTAGTTATTTTTGGATCGGAGCAAATGCAGAGAGTGGATTTACTACTGCTAATGCCTTTTTATCAGAACCTGGTAGTCATGGATTTTATGAAGTAAGTGCAAGCATTACTTTATCTGCTGGGCCTATATTCTTAAGATTAATATGTGGTGATAATGGTTATGGTGGTGGAATTTTTCTAGAATATTCAGGTCCGGGTATTGCTAGAACTTTTGACTTTTCTTTATTAGGTGTAAACTCTACTGTATCAACATTTGTAGATTCATTAGTGTTAACATGTGGTGGAACGATACCTATTATTAACCGTGATAGATCTTTAATGAATGGGGAATTCTGTACACCTAGACATGGTATTTATAAAGATACTCCTATTATCATATTTACATCTACAAGTGGAGTGACAGTTATTAAAGATTCTGATATATATGCAAACAATATAGAATTATTTACTCACAGTACTCCACTACTAATCATGATACCAAACATAGATGTATTATTATATCAAAGTAGGAATTATCAAGATAATATTGGATATGATTCTTTATTAGACAGAGTAATTTATCCACCTTCTGCACTTTATTTGTTAAAAGGATATATTTCAACATTAGGAAATATTGATAAATTTATTGACACTAATATGTTTAGTTTTTCGGGAATTAGTAATCCATTAGCAAAACCTGATGATTTAGTAGACGCAATACAGTGTGCTGAAAATTTTATTAGAAGTTTAAATGGTTGGTCATATCTATTAAGATCAAATAGTATCAGAAGTGCTAATACTATTTTTGCATTCCCACATGTTGCTCACTGGACATTTGCAGATAAATTCAAGAACTATTGCATATCTCCAATTATTTATTTAGATAGAAATACTTTACTTAAAAGAATACATTTAAATACTAATGTTTTATATGGAGATAATACAAATTCATTTTCCCCAGAACCAATTAGATTATATGTAAGAAATAATGGAATTGAAGATGATTCAGGCAAATGGACGTTGATAGATTCTTTAGGAAATATAAGTGGAATTCAAAATAATGGGAAATTACAAGTAAGAATTGAATCATCTTTATTTTTGCACTATTGTAAAACAAAAAAGATTTATGGATTTAGTATAGAATATGATAATAAGGAAACTATTTCCAAAGGATTCTCATGGAACTTATCTGACAGTAATACATCTTCTGCAATTGTAGGATTTGTACAAAATGAATTATATAAAACCATTCCTTCTTTTACTATTAAATACTACAATAAGAATAATAATAAATTGTATTTAATACAAAATTCAGATAGATCTTCTACTGGAGATTTTGAATATTACTCAGCGGGATGGCAAAAAGGTTATGGTCCAAACCAAATTGGATTAAGAAGAAGATTTGTACCTTCAACTTCTTTACAAAAAAATATAGAATATGACGTTGAGCTAGAGGTTAAATAATGAGTATTTTAGGACCTACATATAGATTTGCAGTAGAAAATAGAACTGGTCAAACAATTAGTACTGCGGGTGGGGTAGTACTTAGAATCAGACCATGGAAGATTAGTAGTGCGGGTGAAATAATTTTTGATTCATCTTTCTCAACAATATTAAACCTTTCATTTGTTCCTTTAGGTGGAGCAACATCAGTGGGAAATCTTGGGTATTTATATTCTAACATTATTGATAATTTAGCTAATGCATATATCGGAGCTGAAGTTGAGTTAACAGTAACAGCACCAGTATCTTCTAATGGTAATGTAATTTTATATTTAGAAAGATCTGTAGACGGTGGGGCTACATGGACTGATGCTGGTTTAGGGCAGATTTTAGGCGATATTTTATTCACTACTTCAGGAACTAAGAGACTAGTTATTCACCTATAATGTTAGATTACTCACAATATAATTATAAGCCACCATTAGGCTCCACTTTAAATTTAAATCACCCATTAGCTACACATGTAATGGCTTGTTATCTATTTAATGAACAAGGAGGAAATGTTGCCTATGATTTGAGTGGAAATGGGAATCATGGAGTTCTCAAAAATGGTGCTTCATTCCTTAATAATGCATTATTCTTAGATGGAGTTAATGATTATGTTGAAGTCCCTGATTCTAATACCCTAAGCTCACCAAATGCTGTATCTATGTTTGTAAGAGTAAACTCATTAGACATTCAATCTAGGTGGAATGATGTTTTAGGCAAGGGTGTTAGTGATACAGATGAAGAATTAGCATTCTGGTATATAAACACACAGTCATGGTTTGATGTTGGTTATCCATATGCTGCTACTAACATTAACTATTACAATAATATATGGTACACATTTACTAATACATACCAAAAAACATCATCTAGTGCTATAATGCGAATGGCTTATGATGGCAATTTAAGAACATTATGGCAAAGTGGAAATTTTCAATTTAATGTCACGCCTAATGCATATCCGTTAACTATAGGTAAGAGATGGTACAACTCTGATCCTAGTTCAAGAACTTTTAAAGGTTATATTGATTATGTAATGATTTTTAATAAAGTATTAACTGATTCTGAAATTAAATCCTTACATGAAAATCCTTACCAATTAATCGAATCTCCTCCAGCTTATAAATATTATGTATCCTTAAGAAATCAAATAAAAGTTCCAAGTATCACATCAGCTGAATCATTAGGAAGCCATATTTTTCCCGGTAGAATTACTATTTCTTCACCTTCAATTTCATCAGCAGAAAATTTTGGTAATAGTAAACTGAATTTAAATAATTTATTAGAACCAAAACTATCTTCTAGAATTGATTTTGATGCGAATATCAAGACAACTAATTATATTCCAATACTATCACCTAGTAATATTACAAGTGAAGTCTTTGGCACAACAGGCAGTACTCAATATTTATATAAAATATCTTCCTGTAATGATGATGGAGAATCTTTACCATCAAATACAATAACTGTTTCTAATGGAAATATAACCTTATCATCTAGTAATTTTGTTAGATTGACATGGGATATGTATGATTTTGCAACATATTACAAAATTTATAAATATGTAGACAATAAATATCAGTTACTATATGTATTGAGAGATGCTAATCATTTTGACGATATAGGACAAACAACATTAAACGAAGAACCTAAAAGTTTTAACTCAACAGGATATCACCCTAATAAACTCAATTTAGGCAAATATATTAAACTCTATACTGATAAAACAAGTAGATCAAAAAATTATCTATCCACAATGAGTAATCAAGCTTTATATAGTGCTTATTACTATTCTGCAGTTGGTTCTTGGATGATTGATGCTTTTAAGTATAGTAATGACATAACTTGGTTGTTTACAAATCAAAACACAAATAGCAACTACAATACAATAGGTTTATATGAACATAATACAAAAACAGATGACAAGTATTATAAAGGAAGAATCTATTTACCGAGACCAAACAACTATTTTGATGATTTTTTCAAAGTGACTGTAGACAGACATAACATTGGAACGATATCTGCCACTGGATCTACTGTAACAGGAACTAACACTCTTTGGGTGACTGATCAAATTGCAGTAGGGGCTAGAATTGGTTTTGGTTCTAAAGATGCTAGTTTGATTAAAACATGGTATCAAATTACTGCAATTAATTCAAATACAAATATTACTATAACAGAAGCTTTACAAAATAATGTACCAGCTAATACACCTTACGTAATTGAAGAAATCAGATTTATTCAAAATCTTGTTCAAACAAATTACGTTGCTGCTAACAACGGTATTTTTATAACTAAAGGAATTAATTACAATTTCTTTGATTTAAATAACTTTACAGTACCAATGGCTACTACTGTAGATAACCAAAGAGCTACATACATATTATCAGATGCTATGACATCTACTATGTATAATTCTGCTTTCGCATTTTTAGGCCCAAAAATTGATAATCAGACACAATATATGTATACTATGATATCAAACATATCAAGTAACTTACGTGGCTCTATTTACAAATTTAATATTAGAGCGCCTCTCACAGGTTTATCATCAGGAAGATCAACATCTGCTTATTTATTCAAAACATTAGAAGTGGATCATAGTCCCTTAAATGTCATGGGTAGAGATAGTAGAGTAGGATGTTTTGCTAATGTCAATCACAGTACAGGCAAAGGCGTAAATTCACTTTATTATCATTATGATTATCGTTATTTATTTAGAGTCCCAGAATATTCGATCGAGAATGGGAAAAGTTACATTTATGAAAGAGCAAATGTCGTTACTAATATGAATGACGAGTCTATTGGTCTAACTTCCTATATGGATATGTCCTATGACCCGTTCACTGATAAATTTGGGATGGGTAGATATCTTTCTTATAGGCAGGGCAATAAATGTGAAATATTAGAATTCAGTGTTACAAATAGACCTTCAGATGGATTTATAGGTTTCGGAGGTGGGTATGGTCTTTATAGAGACTCAATGGATAACACTATTCGCCCAAACTCATACTCAACATTAAGAAACCAAGTTAGACAATATGGTGTATGTGTTGAAGGCATATACTATAGAACAGACAATAATGCTATTTATCCTGAAATCTATTGTGCAGATTATACCTTAGCGGATAAATTTAAATGTTTTGCAATAACTCCGATAATTTCATGCCCAGATAATATTGGATTTGATAAATTATTTATAGAATATGATGATTATCTTGGAGATTTGGAACAAGGAATAACAGCTGATACTTTTAAAATATATGCTAGAAACACTGGTATGGTCGATGATTCAGGATCTTGGACATTAATATCTGATGCAAAGAATTTATCATCTTTTACTGCAACTGATAAAATTCAATTCAAGATCATGTTCAAAACTATTGGAGGATCAGGAATTTATGCAAGAATTCATAGCCTGACCGTTATTTATAATCGTGACACAGCTATTGATTTTGATTTTGATACTAAAAACACAATTAGTAATAGTAATACAATTTATTTAAACCAAAATCATATGCTAAATACAGGATTACCATATACTATTGATATTTACAACAATGATACTCTTTATGCTAGTCAATCTTCTGAAAATGTTACGTATGGAAAATTAGAAACATACATGAACTTATGGACTACTGGACAAATTTCAGACAAGTCAAGTAGTAAAAAAATAATTAATTCTAATAATACATTTATTTCATCACAAAAGAAAAACAGTGCAAATTCAGTTTATTTCAATAACAGTTATATATCAACTGGTAATTCTAGGGATTATAATTTTGACACAGATTTTCATATTGAATTTTTCTATAAACCATTCTCATTATCTGATTTTGGCGGATCATCTTTTAGAATTTTGAGTTTTGGGGGAGCAGGTAGAGATAGTGGTTGGGAAATTGGGAAAGAAACAAATTCTAGTGTAGATAAGTTAGTATTTTATATTGGGAATAGTAGTGCTAATACATTTATTGAAATCTGCAATTTATCAGAATTATTAAATGATTGGAATAGGATTTCTGTTTTTAGAAAAAATGGAGAAATATGTACCTTTTTAAATGGGACAAGAAAAAATAAAGTTACAAATACTACAATATTTAATAACACTACTAATACATTAAATATTGGATGTGGAAATATTTCAAATGTAAATTCTTATATGAAAGGATATCTAGATAATTTATTTATTTTAAAAGGATATGCATTAAATTCAATACAAACAGCAACTTCAGCTCCGGATGGAAGTAGTCTTGTTGGATTTACAAGAAAAACATTTGGAAGCTATTGGGGTGGTAATTTATCATATTTCAAAACGAATGCACCTACTGCAACTACTGTTGTAACTAATATGAATAATAGTGCTGTACCAGAATATACAAGTTATGAATTTTTCGGATATTTATATGTTACTACTGATCAAACAGTTTCTATTTCTTTAGCTAATGATGATGAAGGTAGATTATATGTCGGATCTGCTGCATTAGAAGAAAATTATTCAGCAGCAAACTCTTTAATATATTTTGCATCAGCCTCTAGTACACCAGTAGTTGCAACATATTATGCTACAGCTGGTTATCATCCGTTCAGAATACTTACGGGTAACAGTCCTGGTCCTGGATATTGTATCTTAGCTATTAATGGATTTAATGATGTATCTAATTATATTTACACATCTCAAGCAATAGGTGTGACTGATATTTATTTACTAGATACAAAAATATACACACAATGGAATAATTTCAGAAATAATTCTTATAGTAAATATTGTGTATTACATTTAGATTTTAAGGATGAAACGAATTATACTGGTGTAAAGAGAAGATTTGTATTTAATACAGGAGTTTTAGATTCTTTAGGGAAAGTAAAAATTAAAATAAGATGAGCACATACCCATCATATAGACCGCCCATTGGATCTACAATCAATTACAATAACCCAGTTACGCATGGATTAATTGCTTGTTATCCTTTTAATGATCAAATGGGTAATATTGCTCACGATTTAGTTTCACAAAGAAATTTAACTTTAATTAATGGTCCTACATGGTCTGCCTCTAATGGAGGAGGGCTTACTTTTGATGGAAGTAATGACTATAGTGAAAATACAAGAATTTTTATTCCATTTAATTCTCTTACATTTTCTATTTGGGTATATAAAACTGTAGCATTTGAAGCCACATATAAAAAGATTTTTGTTATTGGTGATGCTGGCCATAATATTTCTGTTTATCTTTCGCAAGGTGGAGGATCTGAAAGGCTGTATTTTGGTGTAGGTACTACAGCTGGACAAACAAATCCAATATATAATACAGGGCTTTTAGGAAATACTTGGTATCATTTAGTTGGCACATGGAATGGTTCTGTAGTTAGATTATATGTCAACGGAAAACTTCAAGCTCAAGGAAATAATACTGGAATTTGGCCCGGAGGATATAGAAATTATCCCTTAAGAGTAGGCTATGGATACGGCGGAGAATATTTTAACGGTACGGTAAGAGATTTTTTAATATTTGATAGAGCTTTAAATATCGATGAAATACAGAGCTTATATGATAATCCGAAATCTGTATATGCTGAACCTATTTCTTATAGCTTGCCTGTTACTAATTACAGAACATTGGGAGCTCCAGCAATTAGCACGGGAGAATCTTTTGGAAATAATTATCTGAATGGGCCTATTAGATTTTATTTAAATTCAATACAAGCTCCAACAGTTCCACAAAATATAAATATCAAAAAGAATAATGTTCTAAAGCTATCTAATAAAAAATCAAAAATTATAGAATATGATTTTAACAAAGAAACACAATTTGCAAATTATAAATCATTAGATAATCCTATATCATCAGTGACAGTATTTGGTACTTCAGGATCTACGACATATTCATACAGAGTTACAGCATACGATAGCTTTGGTGAATCTACATCAAATCAAATAATCATCAATAATGGAAATAGCACTTTAAATTCGTCTAATTTTAACAGAATAACATGGAAATCATTAAGAAATGTTACTGGATATAAAATATACGGAAGAACAAAAGATAACGAAAGATTATTAGCTAGTGTTACTAATACAAATTATTATGATGATATTGGCTCTGCTACTCCAACAACATTATTTCCCTCAATAAATACATCAGGATACAACCCAAACAAACTTAATTTAGGTCCATTAATCAAGAAATACACGGGCGAAAAACATTATGATAATTTTGTTGGACCTAAAAAAGTATATCATATTCCATTAGATTATGTTGGGAACTGGACAGATTTAATTAGAGTATTTGAATATAATGATGACTTCAATTATGTACTGGTATATTATTCTTCTTCTGCTGGACAAATAAGACAATTATATTTATTCAAACATTTTAAAAAGATAGATGAATTCTTATATGTTGGTAGATTAGATTTAAATTTAAGTCCTACATCTAATATGACTGTTTATGGTGGTCCATTAGCAGAATTATATTATCATAATAATGGTACTGTTTCCGTATCTGGAACATCAGTAACAGGTGTCAATACTTCTTGGGTGTCAGACAGAATAGCTGTAGGAGCTAGAATAGGGTTTGGCTCTACAGAAGCAAGATTTATTACAACTTGGTATGATATCACAGCTATAAATTCTAACACCTCGATAACAATAAATGCCTCAGCTGGTACTATTAATTCAAATACACCTTATGTCATTGAGGAACTAAGGATTATGGCATCCTCTAGACAGACAGTATCTCCATTTAATCAAGCTGGATTATACGTTGCTAAAGGATTACATTTTGGGTTATTTAGAATTAATTTAGGAAATTCGATTCCTATGGCAACTACTGTAGATAACCAAAGAGCTGTTTATAGGTTGACCCATCCTACTACACCGCCTAATGATATGTATATAGGAACAGATGAAAAGTATACAAATACTACTCATTTTGTTTATGGAAATAATTACATAGCCAGTCGTACAAATAGATTTTATAAATTTAATGTAAGAGCTTCTCTCACTGATCTTGTCGCAGGAACGTCTACAATAGCAGCTTTAGCAATGACAGCTAATGTCTTTGCTCAAAATAGTCAAACATATTTCTTATCAAGAGTGCATACACCTAAATCTGGACCTTATGCTAATAGAAATATTATGATCACTGTAGATAACTCATGGAATTATATAGTTGATGTAGATAAGATTAAAAATAATGCCACTGATATTTATTTAGATAAAATGAAATTTATGCGACAAGGTGGAGAAAACTATGCTATATTGGAATCTAGAACAACACCTGACCAAAACTGCTATGATAATAATTTAGATTTATATTTTGCTACTGTCAATAGACAATCTTTTTTATATAGATTTGAAGGTCTTATAAATATAGGTATTACAGATAAATATTCTTCAAATATAGCTGGAAGCTCACATGAATCACCTATTTATAAGTTCCCTTTAAACGGTGATTACAATTACGTTTGGAATTTACCTATATATCAAAATTCTGACGAAGGTTTACATTATTTTAACGTTCATCTACAAGGTCGTAAAAACAGTGTATTAATATGGCCCCAATATGCAGAGGCGTGTATTGCAGAGCTCACAAAAAATAGATTAGTATTACCTAAGCTTTCTACTATGAATGCCACTTTATATAAAAAAGTGTATGTCCAGAATTCATTAAATTTATATGATGAAGCATATGGCATTAGACCAGACCCATATAAAATATATGTAAGAACTATGGGTATCGATGATGATTCTGGTAAATGGACTCTTATAGAAAATAATGATATGTCCGCTATTCAACCAGCTGATAATATTCAGTTCATGTTCGAATTTAAAATCATGAAAAAAATCATGGTTTTTGCTAGATTATATTCATTGTCATTATCATATGAAACAGATGAATATTTACCAAAAGAACTAACTTTTAGTTTACAAGACACTGATTTAAATAACAATATTATAGGATTCAAACAGAAATTTTTATTTGAATCATTAAATTATTTAGCTATAGAAATATATGACAAACAAAATGATTATTTAATATTTAAGCAATTAAGTACAGAATCAACATATGGTTATTTCCAATATTATAATAATGGCTGGGTCAACGGTATAGGAGCTAATATTATCGGAACTAGAAGAAGATTTGTAGTAACCTCATCTATGCCTGTTACTTCATATAATATCAAAATTTACAGGGGAATATAATGGCTATTGAAAGTATAGATTTTACATTTGATTCAAGCTTAAATTATAGAAATTATATTCCTGTAAAAGCTCCTGTATTTAGTAGATATGATAATATTGGAACACCTGGTAATACATCATATAGTTATAAATTATCAATCGTAACAAATGATGGTGAATCTGATTTATCTGATGAAATTATTACATATAATTCAAATTCATCCTTATCTTCATCCAATTATGTCAGAATATTTTGGAATCAATCTGAACTAACTAATTATTATAAACTATATAAATTAGTGAATGGATCTTATGTATTTTTAGCTAATATATACGATCATTTTCATTATGACGATATTGGTACAGCACCCACTTCTATCACTCATCAAGGTTATAATTCTACAGGTTATGATTCATCTTATGTAAATCTTGGATATCTTATGAATAGATATTCAGGTGCAAATAAATATGATAATTATGTATCACCATTAAGATTAGAACATATTTTTAATGCAGCAAACTATTATAACAATGCATTTAATTTTATGTTTAAAGTTATAAGATACACAAAAAATTTAGATTATATATTTATGACAAATGTATCCAGTACTCAAAATATACTATATATGATCTATAATCGTAAAGAAAATAAATTCTATCAAGGCGGAGTAGTAAATATATTTTTTAGAGTCTCTAATAATATGTATATATATGATGCTAATATATTTGTAGATTCCTCATCTGATGGATATGTTACAGTTTCGGGTAATACTGTAACAGGTACAAATACTAAATTTAGTTCTTTAAAATTTAGCATAGGAAGTAGAATTGGGTTTGGATCTACTAATCCGGAAACTATTACAGAATGGTATGAAGTAGCATCTATTATTTCAGATACATCATTAACACTTACTGAAACATTGAGTAAAACATATCCTCAAAATTCACCATACATTATTGAAGAAGTAAGTATGATAAGCGCAAATTATTGGAATACAAGCCCTTATAATTTAGGTGGAGTTTATATAACAAAAGGCATGAATTTTACATTCATGAAACACAATAATACTGTTCCATTTGCTACTACTGTTGATAGAATTAGAGCCACTTACAGAATAATAAATCCAGGAACTAATCTTATAATAAATGGTTGGTCATTAGCTGCATTACCAAAGACATCTAATGATGAACATATATTTTATGTTTTAATAGACCAAGGTAACACAATCAGAATTGCTTGTTTTGATGCTGAAGCTCCTCTTACTCTTACAGCTGGAGAATCAACTAGTGCTTTTAAATTTATAACTAAAAGTTATGACTGCATCAATGGAGCTGATACTTTAAGAATGTTTTGCTTACCAACTGGTCCAGGAAGAAATAAACATAATATTTATTTTAGAAGTGGAAGTGCTACAGTATTACAAAGAATAGATTTAAATGATTTAAAACAAGATGCTGATTTATTTGGCCAAGATCATGGTTATGTAAGGTCTCTAGGGAATGCTTATAGAGGCTATAATAATGTAGGGCCATCTAATGCAAGATATATACCAAACCTAGAACAAATGTTATTTTCTGGATCTACAAATGCGGTATTGCCATATGACACAAATTACCCCTATTACTATACTGAATTTGGAGAAATTAATGGTGAAAATTCAGATTATAGAATGCCATCAAAAGATACTGTTTCGCATCTTAGAGAAAGTTTAAACTTCAATATATCAGATGGCCTTTGGTATTATGTAGCAAATCAATATAAATTAGGCGTATTCCCAGGAGAAGCTGATTGGAGATTTGCTTCGAGAAATAATGCCAGAATTATTACTCATTCTATTGATACAAGTCATATAACTAAATTCAATAAATTATTAGTGCATCATCCAGAAATATTAGGTAGTCATGATTTAGGATCTATGCCAGAACCTTTTAGAGTATACTTTAGAACAGAAGGTATATCTGATGATACTGGTGATTGGAGTCTGTTAAATGATAGCTTTGACATGTCATTTATAATGCCTAAAGATAATATACAATTCATGTTTGAATTTAGAGTATTAGGTAAAGCATCCGTGCCTAATAGAATATATGGATTATCAATATCTTATTTTGTAGATGATGATTTGCCAACTGGTTTTGAATGGAATTTATATGATTCTAATTCTTCATCATCAATTATAGGATTTGAACAAACAAGTGTACTAAATACTTTGGGTAATTTAAAGATAACATATTACCTATCAGAATCAGATGAAGAAGTATTTACAGCATACAGCACAGAAAATATAAATGGTTCTTTTCAATATTGGAATGGATCATCTTGGATAAATGGTGTCGGGCCTAATATGTTAGGTGCTAAAAGAAGATTTACAGCTTCTCATTATTTACCAAGTACTGATGTATATGCTAAAATTACTTTAGTCTGAGGATAAGAAAATAGCTGATATAATTTCAGATGGCTCATTTTCGATTTACACGAGCACATCAAGTCAAACATCAACTTCTCTAAATTTTAACGGGAATGTAAGCTTAACTTCGTCTACCCCTTATGTACAAACAGCCTTAACTTACAGCATATCTGACAATGAATTAATATACTCAGTAGCTCAATCATTTTCACCTAAATCCGCTAATCCATTTTACACATATACTACTGATGGATTAAAATTATATGTAAATGCATTCTCAAAAGATTCTTACCCAGGAACAGGAAACACTTGGTATGATCTTTCGGGAAATAATGCAAATATAACTTTATTTAACAGTCCTGTCAAATCTCCATATTCTTTTGATTTTTCTGGTACTACAGATTATGCCACTGGAACTGTTGCTATAAATGACACAACTGCTGGAGATACTGTTACTGTTGAAATTTTACTTTTTGGAGATTTAGCCGGATATACTGTTCCATTTGTTTTTAATGGTTATAGTTATGGCATTTATTGTAAGAATGGATTTGTAGGTTTTAATACAGTTGCAGATGATATTTACGGTGTTACATCTGCACCATATGAAAATGAATATAATCATTTTACATTTGTATTTAAACGTAATCAAGTTGAAAATTGCAAAATGTATATCAATGGCAATCTTCAAACTTTATCAAACAGAATAAGTCCATATAATAATACTAATGCTGTTTTCAATAATGGTTCTTTCACAATAGGTGCATCTTTATTATTTTGGAACGATTATAATGCTAATGTCCGTGTATGCTATTTAAGAATCTACAACAAAGAATTAGCCCAAGCAGAAGTTACACAAAATTATATCTGGTCAACAAAGATCTTTTATCCATTCTTTACAAACCCAAGTGCTCCAGAAAAAATAACACAAGATTTAGTATTAGATATTGATGCTGGAAATCTTTATTCATACCCTAGCTCTGGAACTAAAGTAATATCACCTAAGCCAAATGATAATCCTTCTATTCTAAGATCTATGATTATGCCTCTAGGTCTCTCAACAAATTATATTGGTGGAGATGTTGAAGGTGTATTATATAATGGAGTTGGGTTCTCTACAAACTTTGGCGGTGTTTGGAATTTTGATGGAGCGAATGACTATATCGAATTTCCTTATAATAGTGCAGTAAATAATGCTGATAACTTTACTTTCGAATGTTGGTTTAAATCTAACAATATAGCTTTAGAACAAGTAATTTTCAATACAAATAATTATGGACAAAGCCCTGAGAGAGGATATCATATAGAAATATACCAATCTAAAATGATTTTGCAGGTTTTCCCTTCTCAGCAATTTACATTTTCTACTGTAACTTTACAATCTAATGTTTGGTATTTTCTTTCTGTCACATATAGCAATGGTTCTATTAATTATTATGTTAACAATGTATCTGCTGGAACTGCAAATCATACTTTCATACCTTCCAGTTTAACTTTATTATTAGGCAGATATAGACAAGGTAGCTTTACTCTTAACGGTCAAATAAGCAACTTAAGATTCTATTCAAGAGTATTAACTGAAGGAGAAAGAAAATTCAATTATGATGCTTTGTCTCCAAGATTCCAAGTACAAGCTTTAAATAATGTAAACTATCTACCAGCTAAAGAAATGTATCCAGATATTGTTCAAACTGGATTACTTTTAAATATTGACCCTGGATATTATAAATCTTACATTGGATCCGGGACAACTATCAATTCTTTAGTTAACAATTACACTGGCACTCTTAATAACGGTGTAGGGTATTTAGCGAAGAATAAGGGCCAATTAGTTTTTGACGGAACTAACGACTATGTAAGTATCCCAAATGCAGATCTTTTAAATCTTGGAAACAGTTTTACTATTTCTGCATGGGTTAGGATTAATGATTTAGTAAATAATTTATTTCAGTCTTTCATTAATACACTAGATATTACTTCTGCGACTAAAGGCTTTACATTTGGTTGGTATAGAGATGCAGCATATGGAATTAATGGAAAAAGCATAATGCTGCAATTTGGTGTTGAAGCTTTTGCATGGAATATTTATTCATCAGATACTAATTCTATAACTGATAATAATTTTCATCATATAGTAGTGACAGCATTAAATATAAATACAAATAATCCTACAGTTATATTTTACATAGATGGTATACAAAAGAATACTACATGGTGGAATAATTCAACTAAAAGAGCAATCAACTATAATACAGACATAAATAATATAAGAATTGGTCATTACTATACACCTTCTAACCCAGCATATTACAATTCTTTTTCTTCTATCAATCTAGGTAATATTAAAATTTACACTACAATATTATCAGCTAGAGATATAAGACAAAATTATCTAGCTCTTTATGATAGATATAACACACAAATAAAATCTGGTCAACAATTATATCTTGATGCTGGTAATAATAATTCATACTCTGGTTCTGGTACATCTATCTTAGACATATCAGGAAACACAAGAAACGGGACTCTTGTAAATGGTGTAGCTTTTACTTCTAATTACGAAGGTATTTTAACTTTCGATGGTACGAATGATTATATATCTACGGATACTATAAATTTATCATCGACTAATATTGTAACTGTATCTTTTTGGGCTAAAATAGAAAATTATAGACAAGTTGTTGGTAATAGTAATTGTATTATAGAATTTAGCAGTAACTACAATAACACTTCAGGCGGGTTTAACATATCTTACGGAGACGATTCTGCCGTAAGTTTTGGTGGTGTATATCCTATTACATTAGCTATAAAAGGCAATGCAGGTTATAATTTTGCTACATTTTCTAAAACATTAGTGAATGATTTAGATTGGCATCATTGGGTATGTATACTAGATAAAAGCCAATCTGGATTAGAAGTATCTCTATATATTGATGGAATTTTAAGAACACCACTTATAACATTTATTAACAATAACACAAATAATTTTGATAATACAAATTTATTTATAGGTAATAGAGCATTTGGTAATTTTTCATTATCAAACATCCAAGTATACAACAGAGCCTTATCCTTCTCTGAAATACAAGAAAATTACACAGCATATGCAACTAAATTCGGTAAACAAGGGGTGGGATTCTTATTAGGAACAACAGGCCTAAGAAATTTAAATACCCCATTACCAGTATCTATTATATCCGCAGAGAATTTGCCATCACATACATTTAATAATATGTTCTATGACAAATTCGATTATGGATTAAACTTAACAATTGGAGATACAAATTTCTATGAATTCGCATCAGATTATGGAATTCAACAATTTGGTATGTTCAACTCTTGGATTTATCCTATAGGCTTTAACAGTGACCCAGGTGCAAAATATTCTTTCAACATTGGATTAAACTCTTTCTTAGATTATCCAGGTGCGCCAATAACAAATACAGCTAGCTTTGAAAGAAATGGTATATATAGAGCTCCAAGTACTCCAGGTAATAAAGTAATAGCTTATAATGTTCTTTATCCAAGAGGTACTACATTCTTCTATTCAGGTTACTTAAAAACTAACTTATACTACGAAACAACAGGCTTGACAGGTATAGGCTTTGGTCTTCAAGGTGATGTAAAATTAGGTTATTTTGCTGTTATTGATGTTAGAAATGGAACGGGAGAAACTGCTGCATTCCAATTAAGAAAAGATATCAATAATACAGTACCTATAGCCACAGATACAGCAATTACAATACAAACCGATAGATGGTATAGAATAACAATAACATGGTCCTCAGCTGGATTAATTACCGCTAAATTGTACGATGGTGTTGGTCCATTACTGTCTACAATTACTGTTACTGATACTTCCTATACTACAGGCTATTTAGGTATCACTAGCTTCTCATTAAGTTCATTCGACAACTTATCAAACTTAGCAGCACAGTTTACTACTAATGCTGGAAATATTGCATCTGGAGAATCTTTAAGTAATCTAAATTATATACAACCGGGCGAAGTAAAAATATATCCACCATCATACACTACATCCCTAATCACTACTGGAGAAATATTAAGATTAGATGGAGCAAATTATAGCGGATCAACAATATGGACAGATTTATCAGCTAGCGCAAATAATGGTACTTTAACAAATAATCCAACATACACAACGTCAAACTATGGGGCTATTGTATTTGATGGAGTAAATGATTTTGTAACATTAGGAAAAGATATCCTAAGTACAAGATATACCATTTCTGCTTGGTTTATGTTACATGTCCAACCAAATAATAGATACCAAGATTTATTCGATAGCCAATATTCTGGAATGCTAATGAATAGTGGTGGTGGACAGTTCTGGTACAAAAATGTATCCTCTTATAACCTGCCATTCTCATTTAGCTTTAAATTTAATACATGGTACCAAATATCTGTTGTAAATGGTGCTAATACAAAATCTGTCTATGTTGATGGAGATCTTGTAGCTTCTGTTAATGATAGTAGTAATTATGAGCCAATTAACAATTTCATAATTGGTAGTAATAACGGAACGAGTGAATTCTTAAGTGGCAAAATAGCTCATATTCATGCTTTCAATAGAGCTTTATCTTCTACGGAAATAAAACAGAACTATGATGCACTAAGAGAAAGGTATAACAACAGCTCATTATTCAATCAATTCTATGATCAGATTAATAATGGAGATTTCTTTACATTCGGAGATGCAGATTATTATCTTCCAATGTCAGAATATGGCCCAGGTTTTGGTATTACTCAATTATTCATGCCTCCTGCTTTGGCTACTTCTGTTGTTCAAGCTGGTGTATCTGGGTTAGGACTATCAAGAGTACCAGGATATGATTATAAAGTAGCTGCGTATCCTGCTGCGTATGTTCCAGGATCTAATTTCTTCTGGTCTGGTTGGGTAAAAACAAATCCTAATTATATTACTACTGGTCACTCAGGTATTGGGATAGGAATACAACCATCAGATAAATATTCTGGTTACTTTGCGATTATAGATGTAAATAATGGTTCTGGGGCAGCAGCTTCTTTCCAATTAAAAGCAGGTATATATAATGCTCCTATCGCTTCTGCCACTGGACTTAATATAACTGTAGATACATGGTACAGAATTAACATGTATTGGACTACTGCTGGTTTAGTAACTGCAGTATTATATGATTCTTATGGCGCAGAATTAGCAACTATATCTTCAACAAGTTATTTATATAGCTCTGGTTATTGTGGTTTAGTATCTTATTCTAACAGCTCTTTCGATAATTTTACTAACTTCCAATCACTAAGAATTAATAATGTTGGTAATATTACATCTTTAGAATCATTAGGTCTTCATGTCGTAAAGCCTGGCCCTGTATTTATCTCTAATGTAACAGAAAAATCCATTGTCAAAACTAATCTAAATCTTTATTTAGATGCTGGTAAAACAACATCATATAGTGGTTCAGGTAATGCTTGGAACGATATATCAGGTAATAATAATAACCTATCCTTTGGATCATATACTACCATATATGATCCAACAGATGGCGGTGGTACTTTTGTATTCAATGGTACATATGAAGGAGCTATAACTAGTAACCCATCATTAAATCCACAATACTTTACCTTAGAAATGTGGTTAAAATTCCCAACAGTACCATTCTCAGGTATTCCATATAATAAAGAAGGTTTGTATAGATTACTAGTATCTGAAGTATTTACATCTACAGTTTCCACAAGATTGGGAGCTACAGGATGGCAAGCTTATAATGGTGTAACAACCGTCAAAGCTAACACATGGCATCACTGTGTAGCAACATATAGTGGACAATATGTAAGGATATACTTAGACGGAGAATTAGATGCAGAATATTTAGTTAATGGTGGACCTTCTCCAGATAATAGCACGAGTACTCTTCATATAGGTGCATATTTACCAGGATCATACAGATTCTTTGGTAGAATTTCACAGGTTAGATTATATTCAGCTGCTTTATTACCCGCACAAGTAAAACAAAACTATGAAGCAGATGTTCAAAGATATGGAAGATCTTATATTCTTCCTAAACATACCTTAAAGAATCTTAACACTACTTTCCCTACTGGTATTATTTCTTCAGAATTATTAACCACTACACATGAATTCACTAACCTGTTCTATGAAGAATTTGAAACGGCTAGCTCATTAGACTTTGGAGATGTAGTAGATTATACTAAATCAGAAACAACATCTGAAATATATGGTATAGCAAATTATAATCTACCCCCAGGAATTAATGCTGGAGCTACTGGATTTGGTTTATATTGGTTTACTATGGGGCCTCTACTTAAACCATATGTCAAATACACTGGTTTATTTGGCTTTGGTATGAAGAGAATAGAGGGTGGTAGTAGTAATAAAGTTCTAGTATATAAAGCGGTATATAAGAGATCACCCACATTCTTCTGGTCAGGATTCGTCAAAACATATTTCGACTATACCACCACCGGCTTATCTGGAATTGGAATAGCTATACAGCCTAATAATATATATAATGGATACTATGCTGTTATAGATGTAAGAAATGGTTCAACCCCAGATACAGCTTCATTCCAGCTTAGAAATGGCATAAATAACACTGTGCCATTATCTTATATATCTGGATTAGCATTACAAGCTGATAAGTGGTATAGAATCACTACTTCATGGAATACAAATGGAGTAATAATAGCTAAATTATATCAACAAACTGGAGAGTTAATAGCAACATTAACAACTACAGATAATACATATACTTCTGGCTATATGGGATTGACTTCATATTCCAATTCCTTATTTGATAACTTTACTAATATTATCGATAACAGAATCACTAATATTACTACTATTCAAACAGCAGAAACTTTAGGAATACATAAATTAGACCCTGGTCCTGTAAGATTATATCCTTCTAATATTTCAACATTAGAAGCTTTGGGTATTCATTTTATTAAGCCTGAAGGTAATAAATTCTTACCTGTATCAATATTATCTTCTGAAATATTAACATCTCAGTTCATACAACCTGGAAGAGTAAATATTAGTCCTAGCACATTCATTGATGCTAATGCTCATGGAACACCTAGATTAAGCCCTGGAGAAGTAAGATTATTCCCAGAAACATTTAGATCACTTACTAGATTTGGTTTACATATTATCAAACCTGGTATAGCAACAATATTCCATGCTTCATTAAATAATCAAAATATATTAGGAACACATATATTAAAACCAGGTGCAGTAAATATTTCACATCAGTCGTTGAATAATGTAAATATATTTGGTAATCAGAAATTACAGCCTGGAGTAGTAAGAATATATCCAGATACGTTTGTAGTGCCTCATTTATTAGGTTCTCATACAGTAGTTCCTGGACCAATATTTATCAATCCTAATACTGTGGAAAGTCTTGAAGCTCTATCCAATGCTAATAGATTATATAACGAAAATAAAACTAGACCTACTTCTATTCCTACGGCTGAATCTATTGGTAATGTTAATTTCTATCTAAATATAAATACATCACCACAAACTATCTTATCTGCTGAAGCTTTAGGATCTCATAGACTACGTAATGTTAATTATGTAAACGTTCCAACATTAGGCGAAGTAACTGTTGTTGGCACTCCTAAGTTTATATTCGTACAAAGATTCGGTCTACTAAGAGTATTTGTATTAACACTCGGATCTATCGATACATTAACAGGAGATCTTGGCGAAATAGGATTAGATGTAACATTATTGAGAAAGATAGATACAGAAATTACTACTATTGACTACATAAGAACAGTAGTAGATAATAAATATATAATGACTATCAAATTAGATACAAGCGGGAAAACACCACCGAACATATAAAAAAGAAGGTATAAAGGTATTTGATTACCTAAATAATATAATAATCACTTCTTTGGAGATTTATAATGGCTAATGCTCTTTACGACACTGGCAGAAACGCATTCTTATTAGGACAGATTAACTGGGCAAGTAACACATTTAAAGTTGTTTTACTTTCTAGCGCTTATTCTGTAAACCTTTCTACTCATCAATATTTATCAGATATTTCAGCTGGTGCTAGAGTATCAACATCTGCAGCATTAACAACATCCACTCCTGGAGCTGGTGTAGCAAATGCATCCAATATTACAATGACTGCTGTTTCTGGATCACAAATTACTCAATTCGTTATTTATAGGGATACAGGTACAGAATCTACCTCCCAACTTATTGCTTATTTCGATACTGCAACAAACTTGCCGATTCAACCAAACGGCGGTGACATTACTGTACAGTGGGATACAGGAGCCTCGAAGGTGTTCAAGCTTTAAGCTGAACCATTACTTGAAGTCATATATTGTTTTCATTAGGCATATTTTGCGGTATAATACTAACATGTTTACACAAAAATCTATTGAAAAAAGTTGTGCTATATGTGACAAAGCATTTACAACAATTAATTATCGTCAAAAATATTGCTCTCCAGAATGTAAACTGAATAGATTGGGAACTTCTGCATGTAAACAATGTGGAAAAGATTTTCCTATCAAATCCAATACAACTGGAGAGCTTTGTTCTTCTGAATGTTGGTATGAATTCTATAAAGAACATGGTAAGGAATCTAAAATTTGTCCAGTATGCGAAAAAACATACCATGGGAATACTCTTACATGCGGGGCAGAGTGCGGTTATAAATATGTAAGGATGAGAAACAGAGAAAAAGATGTAAAATGCCTTGCCTGTGAAAAATCTTTGCTAGATAAGAAACCAGGTACTAAATATTGCTCTAGATCATGTTCATCTAAATCATATCAGATAAAATATAGTAAATATCAAAATGGTGATAAAAAAACACACCCACAAGGTTACATTTATTTAAAAGTAGATAGTAAATGGCGATTAGAACATAGGTATATGATAGAACAATCTTTAGGAAGACCATTACACAAAGAAGAAAGAGTTCATCATAAGAACGGTATTAGATCTGATAATCGTATTGAAAATTTAGAATTATGGGCCATTCATACAAAAGATCCTCCAGGCAGTAGAGTGTCAGATATTAAAGAAGATTTACTTCACAGAATTATGATAGAATTTGATTTATTTGACGAAGAGGAAGCATTAGAAAAACTTCAGAATATTATTTTTAAGGACAATTAACATGGATTATTCAGCATTATCATTTGAAGATTTGCAAGCTCTCTGGTTTGAAAAACAAGTAGCGGTAGAAACAGCTACAGCAGAACTAGATGAAGTTGCGGGTGAAGTAAAGAAGAGACTAATTGAGCAGGAAGTAGTAAGAAAAATTGGTGGTATTACTCCTGAAGAATTAGAAGTAATCAAGAACATGCAATCACCAGTTCAATCAATGTCTACAGGATCAATTGAATCTGAAGAAAAAGCTGGTTGGTCATAATAAATAATCTTTCATTATTATAACCCATCTTAGGATGGGTTTTTTCTTTTTAGGACATAAGCTTAAATCTCTAGAAATATAAGAATGGAGGTAGCAAAGAATGAATCAAAAAATATATACAAATTCAACAGTAAGAATTGAAGCACAAATTAGACTTCGTACTGGTGAATTAGTTGATCCTATTGGCATAAGATTTTTTATGACAGACCCGGATGGAATTTTGACACAGTATACGTGGGGTACAAATGCTGAATTAAAGCATAATAATGGCGCTACTGGTATTTTTTATGTTGAATGGTTTGCTGATAAAACTGGAAAATATAAATATACATGGGAATCTTACGGCGATATAGCTATCTCACAGAAGGGTATTTTCGAAGCTGAAAATTCTAGGTGGTAAATATGCCATATCCTGGTAATTTAAATAGATTAGAAGTTGCAACAGGTTTATTACTAAGAAGCTTAAATATAAATAATTATTATCTTTTTGTAGAAGAATGTAATATTAATCAAACACAGGATATAGATGTTTCTCATCAATATATACAAAGTGGTCCTGGGAGTGCAATAGCTAATATAGGAGCTAAGAAATTTGAGGGTAATATCACATGCCCTATTCGAGTAGATAGAAATAATGCTTTAGAGCCAGCAATGATTGAGCTACTTAGACATGCTGAAAAACCTACTACTGCTTTGAGAATAGATACTAATCATATTATTTCTCACTTTTCTACAACAGGCGAAGATGGTGGATCTAACAATAACGAATTATTATCTTTGGATAGTTGTGTTATTAAAAGTTTAACAATATCAGGATCATCAGATAATACAGATATAAAATTAAATATTTCTTTTATTGGAATGATAGATGTTAGAAGTGCTTTGAATTATATTGCACCAGCTTCAAACACTTTATTAGGAAGAGCTATAAGTTGGGTTGATACTGACGCTAATAGATTCCAATCAGAAATGCGTACTTTAAACTCATTTGAATTGACTATTGAAAATGAAATTGACACACCAACATTTTTAATGCCAATTACTACTACTGTTGCTACTAGAAATGATCAAATTGGTTTGATAGGTGTAAAATCAGTCAAGTGGGGCGGGAATATACAAGAAATAATGAGAGTTGGAATGGAACAACATGCTCATATTCATGGTGGATGGATTGTGAATGAAAACATGATTTTTAATATAGGTCCACTATCGGTTAGATTTAACACTCCATTGTTTAATATAGCAGAAGTTCCACTTTCTGCAAAAACTTTGATGAGAAAAACAAAATGGACCGCTATGACAACACCTTGGGCTCCATTAATGCAAGGAAATTTATTCACTATTTGAGAATATGAAAGTACCGACAAAGGGTAAAAAAACATATTCGAAGAAAAATAAAAATAAGACGTTGTAAATGATTACAATGAAATAAATCAGGAGATAGTATTATGCCTCTAAATAACAACCTATATGGTGTTTATAAGTCGCTCTTGATTTCTGGTTCGCAGTACGTAGCAGAATCTGCAAACAGAAATAGATCGATGCAAGTAGAAGCCAAAAACTTCATTCAGGGTACTCCACTTTCAAGAATTCTTGACATTGGTGGTGTATCTGAAAGTATTACAGTTAAGGCTCCTATTCTTGTTGGTGGCGCAGCTGGCAAAGACGGAAGAGCTCTCGCAAACACAAAGATTGCAGAAATCTTATCCCCAGCCACTGCGACATTACCAATTCTTGAATCTGCAAACTTCCAGGTTTCAGAATCCGGTGCTACTGTGGACCTTACCCTTAAATCGGACGGTTCTACAGACTCCACTCTTGCTAACTACTTCCAGGTAACCAACCTACCAATCAATGAATTAAACCCATTGAGTGCTGGTGGTCCTACAAGAGTTGCAAGATTCTATGACTTCCGTGTTAGCATTGGTGGTAGAACATTCTTTATCATGGAAGCTAACCTCAAGGTTCAGTCAAAGACTCAAGAAACATTCTTCTTGATTCCTAAGGCTGCTGCAACTGACGATGGTATGCCATCTGATGGACAGGGTGAATTAATCCAAGTTCCAGGTACTAATAAGACCTATCGCTTCGGTGCTCAGTTCCCATTCCTTGGTATTACTGGTGTAGAAATCTCAGGTTCCGGTAAAGCTGCTGTTCTTCTTGAAGACAGAGGCGGAGACTACTACTTCAGCCAGTACGGTGCAGGTATTGACGAATCTGTCAACCTTTCCTATGGTACTAACGAACCAACTGCTGGAGACCTTACTCTTCAGACTCCTGGTGCTGCTGTTTCAGAAAACGTTCCATTTACCTTCGAAATCTATAATGCTTCGAACAATACATGGACCAACCTTCTTCCATCAGTTAACCTTTCCAAGTCTGTTGTTACAAAGTCTGCATTCAACGTTACTAACCAGTTATTAACCGTTGACTTCGACTTCTACTGCTGGATCGCTACTTCTTAATTTAGCGCTAGTCTTCAGGGGACAAATCTATAATAAAGTGCTCATAATTGGTGTCATCATAAGGATCGTAGGTAAGCCACGGTTTTTTGACTGCTGAGAGTGAGCACTTTGTTAAATAAGAAAGAATCAAAGCATCTCCTAAAGAACAAATGGCATAATATCTTCTATGCTTGATATCAACGAATCTTAAGCTAGCATAAGTAATATCTCCCGCTCTAGATTCAATTACCACCCTTTCAAGATTAGTTCCCTGATCTTTCAAATATCTAATATACAACTGATGTATTGTTTGTATATGTGAATTAGTATGCAAGCCTTTATAAACAAAAGACAACATACTGCCTTCAAAAGAATTTAATTCAAAGCATACTGTTTTTTCAGTATCACCAATTAACACATATGCCTTATCATTAGGACCTATTAATATTTTTTCTAATCTTATATCAACCAACTCAAGTTCATTTACTGAGTTGGTTTTTTCTTTAAAAGATTTAGATGGAATATTATCTGACATGACAGACCTTGCAAGAATTACAAAGCTTAGAATTAACAATATAAGAAATACATATCAATATCCCGCCTAATACTAGAAAAAGAATATATGGTTCAAATATTTCGTGATGTTTATGATTTTCTATATGACTGTGAAACATATTTCCAATTGCAGACAGACCGAATCCAATTGAAAATAAACTTAAAGCTTTATATGATTTATGTTTTTTAATACCAAAACAGAGATTAAGTATTCCAAATATTCCAGATAAACATAACATAATAACTTCAAATGTTTTATCTGCTAATAATGATAATCCCCACAACGGTAAAAAAGTTAATAGTAAAGGTGTAATAGCACAATGAACTGCACAAATAAAAGAAGATACTATGCCAATATTATTAAACAACTTCATGATTTTAGTTTATATGACTTTCTATGTAAATCGGACAAACCATATTTTATCACAGCTTCTTTATGATCTTTTGTAATATAACCCTTATTTTTATGCCAGTTATATTCTGGATATGATTTTGCAATTTCTATTAAATTACTGTCATGATAATGTTTAGCTAAAATACTTGCACATGAAACAGTAAAACTAATACTGTCAGCTTTAGGCATCATAAGATAAGGATTTAAACTAAAAGCCGGTGATTGATCTACTACATAAATATTTGCTTTAGATTCTTTTGCAGATTCTTCCATAACATATATATTTGCTTTATTTATGCCCCATTTATCAATATAATGATTATCTGCTTCTACTATTTTATAATATAGGCTATTATCAATAATTTCCTGATATAATTGAGATCTCAATTTTTCCGAGAGTAACTTTGAATCTTTTATTTTAGCATTGTAATAATCAGGTTTCATTACAACACTAGCTGCAACAATAGAATAAACCCAAGAACCTCTACCACATTCATCAGTGCCACATACTAAAGGTCCATATTGTGTTCTTAAATTGTTATCATATTCATAAGAGGTCATACTAAAGATTTTGCTTTCTTGTAAATTAAATCGCTTATCTCTAATATATCCTCCTTTACAGATTCTATCAATCCGTTAATAAATTCTTTATTCTTAAAATCAGATACTTCTTGTAAGGATTTCAAAATATCTTTTAATTCATCATTATTTTTTTGAACTCTAATTAATTCTTCCACTTGCATAATCAAATCATTAATTGTGTATTCAAGATTTTTATGATAAATAAATTCTTCATCTTCTGCTTTGAATTTTTCTGAATCTTCTAACAGTTTTTTAATTTGGTCTGACGATAATGAAGATTGTCCAGTTAATACAATATCCTTTTGATTCCCTGTAGTTTCATCTTGGGCTTTGACAGATAAAATACCATCCGAATCTAATTCAAATGTCACTTCAATTTTAGTAACGCCTCTAGGTTGTTTCTTTAAATTGTCTAACTTGAATTCACCTAAAAGAATATTGTCTTCTGTTCTAGGTCTTTCTCCTTGAAACACTTTGACATCTACTTCTTCTTGATTATCGTATGCTGTAGTAAATACTTCTGTATACTTGGCTGGAATAGATGTATTTCTACTAATCATCTTATTCATTAATCCGCCCTGTATTTCTACGCCTAAAGATAATGGAGTTACGTCTAAAAGAAATACCATCTTATCGGATTTACCAGTAAGAACATCAGCTTGAATACAGGCTCCTACAGAAACAGCTTCATCGGGATTAATTGTTTTATTAGGATTTTTGCCAGTAAGCTTTTTAATTTCTTCTGTAATAAAGGGAACTCTAGTTGATCCTCCGACAAATACCACTTCATTAATATCTGCAAATTTCAATCCCGCATCAAAAATTGCAGAAGACACACATTTTTTTGTTTTATCTACAAATGGTGCAATTTTTTCATTAAATTCTTCTCTAGTAATAATACATCTAATATCTTGTGGGCGGTCATCTACAAAATGAAAATAATGAAGATTGATTCTCGTACTGTCCTTGAATGTAAGATCTTTTTTAGCTTTTTCTGCTGCATCTCTAATTCTTACATATTGTTCAGTGTTTAGGTCAGAACTATTGATATTACATTTATCAGCAATCATTTCAATAATTGCGATATCAAAATCATCTCCACCTAAATTTGTATCTCCTGAAGTTGATAATACATGAAAATCCATACCATCAGAAATCTTGAGAATAGTTACATCAAAAGTACCACCGCCAAGATCATATACTAAAACAGTTTGATTTATACTTTTATCTAATCCATAAGATAAAGAAGCAGCTGTAGGTTCATTAATAATTCTCATAACCTTTAAACCCGCTAATTCACCAGCTATTTTTGTAGATTGTCGTTGATCATTGTTAAAATAAGCTGGTACCGTTATGACAGCTCCTTCAATAGATTCGCCTAAAAATGTTTCTGCGTCTTGTTTTAATTTCTTTAGTATTTCTGCAGATAATTCTTCGGGGGAATATATCTTTTCATAGACATTAAATCTATGATTAGTACCCATGAATCTTTTAACAGATCTAAAAGTAGTTTCTGGATAATAAGTTTCGTTATCTACAGCTTCCCTACCGACAAATATTTCGCCCTCAGGAGTAAAGCTGATAATAGATGGGGTAGTGCGAAAACCAATTGAATTTGGGATTACTTCAGGGATGCCATTCTTGTTAATATAAGAAATTAATGAATTTGTTGTTCCTAAATCAATGCCTACTACTGCCATAATAATTACCCTCTATGGCAATTATACAAGCTATTCTTCAGGATCAAAAAGGCTACCACCAGGATATAAGCCTTCAAATATTTTCTTTAAAGCATCAGAATCATCTAATTTCTTTCTGAAATTATTGATTTCTGTTGATGATATAGAAGAAGGATTAAACTCATTATTAGGGTCTTTAGGTAATGAATTTTTATATTCATATACCATGGACATTAATTGGACAACAGCAAAAGTATCCTTACATTTCGGACATCTCATAATTGCATAAGCTTCCACTTCTGATTTCGGAAGCCAGCCTAAATGGGACTCTTTATAAAATGGAGAATGACAATTACGGTTTAAGCATGATTTAGGTTTTCCAACAATAGTCTGTGTTCTCATGATATATGCCTTTTTTTGTTGATAAGAGTAATATTCTTTAAGAAAATAGATAGCTTCCTCTAGGTGTTATGCTATTCAGTACAGTATAATCATATGTAAGTTTCAATGTCGAATCTTATATTCCGTTGATGGGAAATAATATAAGAAGGAGAAAGACATTGAGATTCTTAAAAGAATTTGAAGAATTGCTTGAAGCAGTATATAGTGCTGTATTCAATTTCAAGGTTGACTAACAATAAAGGCTACTCTATGTAGCCTTTATCATTTTAAAATCCCATGATCTTTCGTATCTATAAACCCTTTTCCTCATATTAGAATGGGTTTTAAGATTCTTGTGTTGATCATAAAAATCTATCACTACAGCATATGGTTTACCGTTTAGTGTAGATTCATTAGCATCTCGCCCTACACATCTTAGAACTCTACCTACTTGCTGATATGTTGTAACTGGAGAAGCGCAAGATCCAGCTATGATTAAAGTGGCTATTTTAGGGGCATCTACACCTGTATTGGCCCATTGTGTAGCTATCAATACTATTTCATTATTTTCCACAGAATTAAGCATTCTTCTGCGGTAATTCTTTTCTTCATCTGTTGGGTCTATTTCACCCTTATCACCACCAGGAACAAATACTGCATCTTCAATCATAGATTCTAATATAAATCCATGTTCTCTTCTTTCAACTAAAATTAATACAGGTAAACCAGCCTCTTTGAAAGATTCGGCAAATTGTTTAATTCTATAGTTTCTTTCCCAAGAATTTACAATATTTTGCTCATAAGCGTCAGCATATGTTTGAGGTGTTGAAAATTCTTCTATCTCAACCATAAAGATTTTGGGAGGTACTAAGAACTTCCTATCGATTAAATCACTATTACTTACTTCGTATATTTTCCCGCCTAAAGCACCTTCTATACGAATTTCTTGATTGTCTGTTCGATATGGAGTTGCTGACATTCCGCCACAATAAAAAGCTTCTTGTGCAAAAGATCTTAATTCTTCTACAACTACTGCAGCCAAATGCGCTTCATCTACAATAAAGCCTTTACATGAAGAAATAAGATCTCTTACTTGTGATTTTTCATATAATATCTTTTGTCTATTATCCCATGCAGTTTGAGCTTTTTTATATGCTGCTAAATCAACTTTAACTTTAGAAGCGAAATCTTTATTATATTGTTTTTCAAGATTAGCTAATGAAGTAGTTAATGTTTTCTTCTTTTTGGGATCTTGTTCTATTTCTATCTGCTTTTGAGTATTCTCTATACTTAATGATAATGTAGATAAATCTCTTTTTGCATTATTTTCTGAAATCTTCCACTTTTTTGTAGCTAAATCAAATTCTTTTTGAAGTTGTTCGGTAGATTTAGGACCATCGCCATCTTTAGATTCAACAATCTTATATTGCTTTTCATTATATTTTTTATTGTATGCTGTAAGAATAGTTTGATAAGTGCAGACATTGATACCTTCCATATTGATATCAACTACACCACCACCAATTTTCCCTACCTTAACTGGTTTACCATCTAATCTTAAATACTTTTCAAATTCTTTTTGAGTTTGATTAAGCAATTCTAAGGCTGGAACAATAAATACAACAGGGTAAGTTTGTATTTGGGTAAACAAGTAGCAAGAAGTTAATGTTTTACCAGCACCAGTAGCTAAAGCAAGAATACCAGTGCCAGTTTCTGCAAATTTTTCTGCTGAGAGTTTTTGGTAATCTCTTAATGTACGATTACCTAAATCTAATGTTAAAGGGTAAACCTTTTTAGGTCTTTTACGATTATCTATAATTTTATGCTCAACATTGAGCTCATCTAATAATCCAATAACCCTATAAAGCAATCCTGTTGGAAATTGACTTAGCTTACGATTATAAATTGAAATCGTACCATCCCAAATGCCTTGCTTATATTTTTCAGACCATTCATGATTCGGTACTTTGTAAGATAATGCTTTTTTGATTTCATTATGTACAGAATTAGAATAAAAAGGGTCATCCGAAAATGACCCTACAATAAAGCATGCGTGATTGTTTACGTGAATTTCAACCATTTCACAATAATAATATCATGCTCATGCGATTTATGCAATTACATGAGACATTGATTGAAATTTATCCACACCCACTGCAATATCAATCTTTTTCTGGCCTTGAAGCATACTAAGAGATGTTTCCGCTAATTCAGTAATAATAGCTACATCTGTCTCTGATAATTCAATATTATTTTGAGATGCAACGATTTTGAGAAATCTAATTAGTTGATCAACTTTGTCAGCACCATCAAATGTACCATCAGAAGCTCGTTTGATACCTTCAGCCCAAGCATCTAAAATTACTTGACCTTTAGTACCAAGTTTTGAACCCAATACACTTTTGACTAACAATAACACTTTGTATACGTAATCAGATTCTGTTTTAAATCTTTTTGCAATAAATGGAAGAAGTAAAACAGCTAAAATAAAGCTGATTACTAAAATAATATGATCTTTACCAACATGATATAAGGTGTTCATAATTTTATCAAGAACACCTGCTCGCTGAAGTATATCCATTTAGCAGTCCTTAGCTACTACATCATCACTTTCATCAGTAGCATTGATATCTAAATCCATAGATGTTACTAATGGAATGTCCAATACATCTTTAACAATAATAGATTGTGGAGCTGGCTGTGTTTCATCAGATTCTACAACCTTAATCTCTTCTTCTACGCCCTCTTCAGATGTAAAAGACTGAATAGATCCAGTAGCTCGCTTAATCATTGACATAATTTTATCCTCACTTCAAAGTCTCAAGATAACTTTGTAATATTTCTTTCTGCTTATCGGTTATACTATCAGGGTTTTTATACAAAATTTTGACGAAGAAATCACCAAATCCATTAGGTCTTGGTAACCCTTTATTTGCAAATCTAAACATATGATTATTTGCGGTGTGTGCAGGTATTCTCATTTTAGATTGTGTTTCATCGGGCATAACAACTTCCATTTCGTCGCCCAATAAAGCTTCAATTGGATTAATAAAATATTCCTTAATCCCATTACCTTGTTGATCAAATTGGAATGAATTATCAGCCAAATAAAATTCTATAATTAATGGAGCAGGTTGTTGGTTTGGATCTACATGATTACCTTTACCAGATAAAATAATATTATCAAATAAAATACCATGTTTTGTAGTAACTGTAACGGATGAATTCTCATTTTTGAATCCCGCTCCATTACATTTTAAACATGGAGATGAATACATCATTCCATTACCATTACAAACTTGACAAGGTCCAGAATCAACTACATGAACATACATACCCTCATGAATCTGTTGTATGTTTCTGCCCCTACCTTGGCATTGTTGACATATATTTTTAGACCCAGATCCACCTTTTCCAGAACAATCATGGCAACATACATTTCTAGAATAATTAATTGTTTTTTCAACAGAATTATAAATTTCTTTTAATGATAGTCCTATGTTTACTGACACAGGCATATTTCTATTATTTTGTTGTGGCTGTCTTTGAAATGGATTTGAGAATGGATCAAAACCGAATGGATCAAACCCAGATTGTTGAGGTCTAAACTGCTGAGGATTATCGTACTGTTGTCTTTTATTTGGGTCAGATAATACAGAATATGCTTCACCCAATTGCTTAAACTTTTCTTCAGCACCAGATTCTTTATTTACGTCTGGGTGAAATTGTCTTGCTAATTTGCGATATGAAGCTTTGATATCGTCTTGAGATGCGTTTTTATCTACGCCTAAAATTGAATAGTAGTCCACACATATATTATACGCTAGAAATTGAATTAAGTAATAATTTTAGCTTGTTGATAGGGCATACAGAATTTTCGCCCACACCTACATCTGCGTGTTGCCCAGTTACACCTATAACATGTCCTATTACGAGACCGTCAGTACCAATAACCATTCCGCCTGATACTCCTTGCAGAATATCAGCATCAATAAAAATAATATCTTGCCAAGAAGGGCCAGCATCACCAGGAACAGATTGGTGAATATTACTTACTCTGCCAACCGTTGCTGTGTCTTGCCAGCCCTCTGGAGCACCAATGACAGCAATTATATCGCCTATTTCCACTGTATCAGAATCTGCTAAATTAACTGAAGGTACGATTCTAGCAATATCTTGGCAATACAATACAGCGCTGTCATATTCATCACTGCTTAAAACTACACTAGCTTCATATAATGATTGTCCGTCAAATGTGATTATAATCTGAGCTCCCATTGATTTTAGATCTTCTGGAGCAACATGACCAGCAGTAGCAATATATCCATTACCTAAATGAAAACCACTACCTGTCCATTGTTCTTTACCTGTTTTAACGTAAATAGTACAACTGGCTTTGATTGCATCCTGGATTACTTCTTTAATGGGATCACTGACCTTTTGGGCAGCTTTCATATTCCACTCGATTAAATCAACACTTAACTTAAATGACATTACATAATAACCTTATATTTTATGTAAGATTTAGCTACTGGGCCAAATCTTCTACTATCATCAGAATTTTCTAGATTATCACCCAAAACAAAATAATAATCTTTTTTTATTTGAAAAGTCATAACTCTATTGTAATTATGATGATTTTGTAAGAAATTATAAAGATCTTTTTTATTATCTGGCATCAAAATCATGCCAGAATAATCCATATAATAAGAGTATTTATCACCAGACGCATATTTTATTCTTTTTATTAATGTTTCTGCTTCAATACTATCGATAATAACCACATCGCCTGTTTTTAGTTTATCTGTTTTATAAGCTAAAACTAATTGAAATGGTTTTAGAGTAGGTGTCATTGATTCTCCAATAACCATTACTACTCTAAACGGCCTATAAGCCAATAAATACACAGAAATAGCTAAAAATATAATTATTAAACTATATTTCAATTTCATATTCTCTTCTCCAGTTTTTATGAGTTACATTGGAGAAGAGCTGAGTACATTTTTATTTTGAGACTTGCTCTTCCTCAGTTACGGTCTAAATTTATTATTAGCAAAAGATGGAATACCAAATCCCCATTCACCAGATCTTCCAAGAGAAACATTATTACTATCTTTGTCGCAAACATCATCTAATCTTTGCAACATATCTTGGTAATTCTTGATCAATGGAACATCGGGTGTTTTTCTTGACCATGCTAATAATAAAGCACAAACACCAGCCATAAACGGGCATGCTTGACTAGTGCCATTTAACTTTGCATATCCTTTGTTTAAGTGACATGCATAAATATCAACCCCAGGAGCTACAGCATCTACTTCATCAGATCTACTGGAAAAATGAGCCAAATTACCAGTTCTATCCAAAGCAGCGACAGCAATAACTTCATCATATCTAGCAGGATAATTTGTTCTCCCGGCATCATTTCCGGCTGCTGCTAAAACAATAATGCCTCTATTTGTAGCTTCTTTTATTTTTTCATGTAGAGCTATTGGGGCTTCTGTAGGAGAACCAAGGGACATACTAATAATATCGGCACCAGCATCCATAGCGCCTTGAATACCCGCAATAATTCCATCATAAGAGCCGGAGCCATTATTGCCGAGAACCTTTACAGATATAATATTACAGCCTGGAGCAACGCCAACCATGCCCAATTCATTGTTTCTTGCAGCAACAATTGATGCACAATGGGTACCGTGACCGTTTCTATCAAGATGGTCATTTTCTCCCGAAAAATTCAAAGGTGGCAAAAGAGCACCTTCCATGTCAGGATGATCTGCAATACCAGTGTCAAGAATAGCTACGTTAATACCTTCACCCATGGTATATTTCCATGCTTCAGGAATTGAGCTTTGCATCAAACCCCAGTCAACAACTTGTGAAAAAGATTGCATTACATGAATCGGAACTAATTCTTCATCAGGAATGAACTTGATATTGTCTTCCATTTTATTCTCCTTGTACTACTATAAAATTTCCTTAGTTTATATACTAAGTTCCTTTAATAAACAGTAATATCTTCAGACTGAACCAACGTGCCATAAAGTGTTCCGTCATATGGAGTAATTCTGTAAGAGATAACAATGCCAGAGCTGACATACTTAGATGGTAATATAGAACCAGTGTAAATAGATGTTTTAGAATCATTTACATACCAATTGATAATAGATGTAGAATCTATACCCTCTATAGTAATATCGCTACTACCTGTTTCGCCATCATTGAAAATATATTTTGCTTTTAGTTCTACATTTGGTGAAATATAATTTACACCACTAGTAATTACTTTACCAGCACCAGTAATAGTTAAGGATTTGACATAAGGTTTTTTATTACCACCGATTGTAACAGGTAAAGATTCATAAGATACACCTTCTGTTAAACCGTCAGATGGATACACAATAACTTTAACCTGATCATTCTCAATAAACAAGCTATTAATATCTGATAATTTTTCAACTGTTCTATTATCATAATTCGGTAAGGAGTTAGAAGCATTGACTCTTAAGAAAGATCCGCCGCCTCTTCTTCTATACCATTCTGTTCTACTATTTAATTCCTTATTGTTTTCTTCAGAAACAAAATCATAATCTATATATATTCTCTCTGTTGAAATAGCAGGAGATGGCAATAGTGACAATGAGTCAGGATATATTGTAGGAGACGGTGAGGATAAGAAATCCAATTCAACTTCTTTATTCGCTACACTAGTATATGTCAAACCAAACTTTTGATAATCTACAGTAGAGTTAGTGTATTTAGAAATTTTTACGCCAACTCTAAATTTATTTGACGGAAGAACAAATACAGTGACAATATCTGTAAAGTTTAATTCTTTAGTAAATGTAACAGTACCCATTTCTCTATTAGTAAAATATCCGCCTCTTACTATAGAACCATTAACTAGAACTACTACACTGCTATCACTAGGCCATCTACCATTTGCTAGGTAATATGTTCTATTATCTATAGTAGACGTTGTTTCACCATTATAGTTAACAGCTGACTCAGGTGTTACTATATCTACTGTAATAATAGCAGTGACAGGTTTTTCTGATGTGAAATAAATCAATCCATTAGCAGAATCCAAAGAATAGTAATTTGAATTTTTGCCAACTCCTAAACCATTAATATAAATAGTAACGTCATCAGTGTCAGTCCAAGAAGCTGTACTACCAGAAGATTCATAAACCTGATATATAAAATAATCTGTAGTAGTAGTTTTTAGGTCTGATCTGCTTAGTGGGTCAGTGTATAGAATAGAAGATTGTCTATTAGGCATAACACCATTTCTACCAGATTTGATAGTATAGAAATCTGACCAGTCTGTAGAATCTCCTCTACAAATCCCCCACTCAAATTTAGCTGCTAGATTACCTTTATCATGAGAATGGATGTATTCAAATAAACTGCCATCAATTGTATTTGAATTAGTAATATGATATTCAATAGCTGGATTAATAATAGTATGATAAAGCTCAGTAATAGCAGGTCTTACTCTTGTGGTGCCATTCCATCCGTCTTTCATTTCAACACTATATTGAATAGCTAATACATCTTTGTTTAATACAAAAGCGGTATTAGATGTCAAAGTAATCCATGAAGAATAATTTGTACGATTTGAAGTCCATCTAAATTTCACAATACAACTACTATTAACAGTAGAAGTAGGTGCAGAATAATTTGTAAATACTGATGTTATGTATTTTGGCTCATTGTAATCAATTGTTTTAGTCCAACTGCCAGCAAAGATTGTGTTTAGATTTCCATGCATCAAAGAATCAAAAGCATTATCAAAATCAGATGAATTAGCATCAGTACCTATGTGAAAGAATTTACCACTCTGACCAATCTTGAGAAGGTCTGAATGAGTTGTGTTCTTTCCTAATAAGAACGCATTTATATTTACACCCGCATCATTCCAGGCTGTAGCTGAATTCTCAATAATTTCTAGAGCCGTATTGACAGATATATTTTTTCCATCTGTAAATACAAATGATAATGGTAAATATGATTCCGACCATCTTCTTATTAATTCTGTTGATAATATATTTGAAGAGGCAATATTAGCTTGTGTACCATCCCAGTCTTGTCTCAGCACTACAGAAACAGAATCTCCCAAGGATAATGCGGGGCTAAATGTTATCTGTCCATTATTAGGATTAATTGTATATCCGCTATTAACCACAACATTATTAACACTAACTTCAATATATAAATAAGAAGATTCTATCCATTTATATAAAGTTATTCCATCTTTAGATAATCCAATGTTAGGTTGTGTAATATTAGCTGATGATAATGGGACTAGATTGACTTGTGCATTAGAACTTATTGAATACCAAGATTTTAATTCATTAAATCTAAGTGAAGATATAGATGTTAGATAATTTATAATAGTATTTGTTCTAGATAAATTGCCAACAATATCATTAGATTTTAGTATAGATTCAGCAATACCTTGAGGACTTAATGTTGTTATTGCTATATCAATTGCTTCATTTTGTGTAGATTGATTGCCCTTTTGTTTTAAAGCTGAAATATAAGATTTAATAATAACAGAATCATTAATAAAACCAGTGAGTGTTTTTTGAAGTATAGAGTTACCATATACCCAAACATCCGCATAACTTAATGGTAATGAGGAAATAGTTGTTCTATTCCAGATTCTATCAACAAGACCGCTTAATTCATTTTCATAGTTGCTTATATTATCAAAAGCAAATCCCATAGATGTTGTATCATCTATCAAGAAAGATGTAGCGAATTTAAAGTCTGTAGTTAAAGCACCAGAATCATTAACAATCAATCCATTAAATTCACCATCTGCCCATCCATTTATTGAGGATGTTGATTTATAACCTACAATTTCATTTGTTTCTGAATATTGTGATTGTCCAGTAAAATAAACTTGGAAGAATAAATCATCTGCTGTATTTAAAGCTGCCCAAGATGTTCCGTTTGTACTAGAATAAGATCTACCATCAGAATAAGGGTTTGCAAGAGTAGATTTTTTCCATTGTACTAAAGATATGCCACCTACCTGTACTACTTCTCTGATAACTAATGCATAAGTACTAGTAGAATTAGGCAACGTCACAGGTAGATAGATTGATAAGAAGCCTGGATATTTGATTGAATTAGCAGTAAGTGAATCCGAGGTAAATCCAGATGGTAAATATCCTTGTGAGATTAAAGTAGCAATAGTACCAGATCCACTTGCTGCTATTTGTGTTAATGGTACTCCGTTTACATCAGTAGAATATATATAAGCTTGTATTTGATTACCTAAAGATAAGCTATATGCTGGATCTGTTTGTAATTGTTTTAAATCAAAATAAGCGGATATTTTAAATACTTGCGACTGACCTGATTGTGGTTTAAATGTTTGTGCGACCCAACCACCAGTAGTATCTGTAGAACCTAAACTAAGATTTGAATTGATAGTGGAGTTAAATGTAACAGGATAAGAATTTTCTGCTGTAGGTTTTCCAGATAAATACCATGTATCTCCATCGTCTGCACTATACCACATGCCTTTTTCAGTAGAAGCAAGCAGAACATTCTTTGTAACAGAGATAGAATTTTCTGTATATGTGCTTGAAAATATATTTAAAGCATATACTGTAACAGCACCACCAAGAATTCTCTCACATTTTTCAAAAGTATTACCCTCATTAAATGATCTATAAACACCATCATTTGTGCCTATAAATATTTTACTTTTGCCTGGAGGACCTACTTCTGTGGATAAAGCATAGCAATAACAACTGATACCTGATAAGAATGTATTTTCTACAGTAAATGCTAAATCATTTTCAGTAGGGTCACACCATCTCCAGTTGCGTACTTTTAATATCCCATTAGATGTCAATATAAACATCGGTACAGGAGCAGTAGTAGATGGTGGGGTTGCTAATGCTCTAAAAATATCATAAAATTTAGTGGTCTTATATGCGTTATCAAGCATTTCACGACCGTTTAAGATAGATGCAAAAGAACCTGATCTACTTCCATTAGTTACAGCATACAATCCATCTTCTGCACATAAATATAAAGCATCTACTTTTGTTTGCTGTGAATTGCCTTGTGAATCTGTAGTTATTCTAATAAATTGATCTTTGTATAAACCGTAGACATTTTTTCCATCTACTAAATCAAAATGGTCAGAAGTAAAAGTAGATGATCCAGAAGCTACATTAACAAAAGCTAAACCATCTTCTTTACCATATGCTTGGAATGTACCTGTAAACCATGATCCTGATAAATAAGCAAATTGAGTTTGAGGATATACTGCATTCTGTGACCAAGAAACATTTTTTTGCCATAATCCAGTATCAGAACCTGTAGATATCAATCCATCTATATTCTTAATATAGTACGATCTACTACTACCACCTAAATCAGATTCTTTTACCCAAGCTGTACCATTGTAATTCCATAATCCAGAATCAGTAGCAACTTTCATATTTGCACCCGTCTTAGATGCATTATAAACAGCATATATACTAACTGGGTTAAATGGTTTATCAGTCAAAGAAGGTAATAAGCCTGAGTATGTGCTTGAATTTGAGGCTTTTTTATCATATATGGTTGATAAATTAGTACTATCAACCAATAGAGTTTTAATTAAACCTCTTTCATCATTTCCAATCGCTGGTGATTCTGAAAATGAGAATAAATTGGCATAATTAGATTTAGATGCTAAAGCTAGTTGTAATGTATTAGCATTATCTACCGATGTCAAGTGGTAAGTAAGGTTATTTTGTTTTTTGTAAAGAAGATCTTCAATACCTAAAACATTCTTATATACAACTAAATGAATAGTGGATGAAGCTGGAAATGTGATTGTACTTGTTCTAGCAAATGGTAATGTAACTTTTCTGGTTACAGGATTTACATCAACTGTAACTTTTTCAACAATAGTATCGAATCTAATTTCTAAAATTTTTGTAGATGTAGGTATTGCTGAAGGATTATCAACATACATTACTAAATCTGTGGGTAGTAAATCAGTGGATAATTTTGTTACACTTTGTTCTTCGGTGACTAAATATCTCAATACTTCAGCATGTGGATTTTCACCAGTATTAGATATATATGCGCCTTTACGAATAATAGTTACTGTAACGTCATTTTTATCAGATTTTAATAAAGATGATAAGAATGAGATTTTACCCTCACTAGCATTTGTTGTGTAAGGAATGTTACTGACAATATCATTAACATAAACAATAACATCTGCATTTTCTGAATTCCATGGATCTGTGTAAAAATTTACATATTCTCTTTCATATGTAAAAATATCCCAACTATTTTTGGCATTATCGAATTTAACAGCTTGATAGTCTTCTAACACTGAAAATGTAGATAGATCTTCAATATTAGTGTATGAATTAAACAATGTCAATTCATCTGATTCATACAGATATTTTTGAGTTCTAGTCCAAGGATTCAATAAAGATGTGGAATCAAATAAAGCATCAGTAGACTTAAGTAAACCTTTATTAGTACCAGCATATAAAATCCCATAATCTGTAGAAGAATCAGTAATGGAATAAATATGATTAATCACTCCGCCTTCTAAATTCCATGATAAAGAAGATGTTGATGGATTGATGTTAGGATCAAAAGAATCTGTTACGATATTTAATCCACCAGTATGATAGACTAAGTATTGGCTAGTAGATTTTCTTTGCGTAATTCCCTTTATAGTATTAGCACTTGTATATACTCTATATTTTCCTAAGCCCCAATTAATATATGCTGAACCGAATACATAATTTGGAGAGTACTTTAATACCCAAGAAGAATTAGCATTTGTGTTACCAGCTGTCACTCTTACTTGTTTTCCAGCTGTAAATACATCAGCAGTTCTTAACCATGTACCATCATTGCTAGATCCCAAAGTAACAACATAATAAATACCATTTTGTCTAGCATCTGTTTGATTCTTAACTAAAACTCTATTACCAGACTGTAAATTAATTCCATCTATTGAATATGGGCAACTTCCAGGAGTAACATTTATGTTTGTTGTAGTGGCTAATCTACAATCTCCAAAAAAGTCAGTATTTGAAAGAGGTGGAATCCAAGAAGTATTACCTTGTCCATCATCTTGATAAATAGCTGTATGTGTAATAAATGCTTCAGTGTCAGTATGCCAAAGTATATCATTTAGGTTTTGATTTGATGTACCTGATTGAATCCAATAAAAGCCCTTGACAATATCTGAATATATTCTTTTAACTTCATATGCAGAACCGACAAAGAAACCGTTATCAGTCCCAAGATAAATAGCTGTGTCGTATGTTTTTTTAACATCACCAGTTTGAGCATCTGTTACTTGCCTTAATGTTGTTATTTCAAGAACAGCATATACAACGTTGAAAGATGTAACTGCATTGTTTTCATCTTTAATTCGAGTTAGTTTTGACCAGGACCATTCATTCTCGGTAAACCCATCTTGAATGTGAGCACTATAAAACCCAGAATTAGTACCTTGATATAGATTTGTAGAATAAACAGTTTTAATAATACTATTCTGTTCTACTTCTTCTTTCATAGTAGAAGCATAAAAAGCATTAGCTAATATAATATTATTTGCTTGAGTAGGCTGTTTAGTGATTGACCAAGTTAAGCCTTTATTTTGAGTGGAATATAATCGGCCTGTAGAAGTCAGAGCCCATGTTCTTACAAAATGATTATCAAAAGAATCAGTTTGTAATATTTCATCCATTACATCCTTGATATAACCGTTATCAACATTCCAAGTATTGGTAAAATTATTAGTAATATAATCTTTGGTAACACATAAACCATTTTTAGAAGAAATCAAATTACCAATATTTTGTGAGGGATATATTTTGGTAATAAATGAATCAAATTGTAGATCTGAATTTACTTGTGGATAATATGTAAAAGAATCTCCGTATGATATTAGATTATTGGATGGTGATAAATATGTACTATTCTTATATCTATACTGTCCAAGGTGATCTATTGCTGGTAATCTTTTAGCGTCTACTGTTCCTCTGGTGAAAGATGCAGCATTAATGTCTTCAATTCTTTTGCCAGTTAGTTTATCTTCAATTTCTCTTCCTACAGATTCTACTACTACCCCAACACTACTCAAAGTGTATGAAGAATAGTTTGGTAGATTAGTTGAAAAAAGAATAGAACCTTGATTAGGATCTACTTCATAATATTCTGGGTTAACTAAAATATCATTCAAATATACTGTAGCTGGTAAATATTTTGTATCAGACCATGAAAATGTTTTATATACTGTATTATTGTTTGAATCTGTATATTTTGTGCCGTCAGTGAGATAAATTGTTCCAGTAAAAGCTGTAGTAGCATCTGTATTTGTAAATAATTTACTTTGTGGAGATAATGGAAGAATAATTTGAACAAGATTTCCGCTCTCAACAGAATTTTTTAAGTAAAGTTTCCCATTAGTATTATCTAATCTATAAGCACTTGATAATAACGGAATATTATTGATGCGAACTTCAGGAATGCCATAACTACTACTAGTCCACTTAAATAAAGTATTAGTGCTATCTCTAACTTCGAAAATAGTGCTAGATGTAGGAGCATAACAGTCTAAAACCAAAGTTGTAGATAATAAAATCTTTGTTGGAGTAGAATTAGTACCAGTATGAACATGTCTATAGAATGCTTTATTTAATGCGTTCTTTAGAGCCCCGGCAAGATATTTGAGATCATTTCTACGATCTTCATATACGATTTCAGATATAGATGTTATACCAGTGGTTGGATCAGCTAAGGTATTAAGTGTTGCTAAATAAGTGGCCTGATTTGATACATCGTAAAATTCATTTGGATCAGCTGGACATGATATAGAACAAATGCCATCAGATATCAAACACAATCCTGGTTCAGCCCAAACATAAAAAGTATTCTCTGTAGTAACTCTAAGATAATTTGTGTAATAAGTTCTTGCTGAATATAAATCAACAATACCATATCCTGGAGTTACTTTTACAACCTGATTGAAAGCATTAGCAAAATATATATTTGTAGTTCCAACTACTACTCCTGCTAAAGGTGGTTTTGACATTACCCAAACAGTTTTAGTATTATTTGTTCCCTGTAATACTAAAACAATAAAATTAGAATTATATTCAGATCTATTATCTAGTTCTGACGCTCTTACCCATGCACCAGATTTTGCTAGATAAATGCCATTCTGAGATGCTGTACTTTGATTTTTAACTAATACTCTGTCATCTGCAGCTAATGCAACTCCATCAACTGTTAATAACCCAGATAAGGAGGCGATATTTGTAGTAGTGGCTAATTTACATGTTGAATCTGGTCTAAAACCTAAATATAAAAATCTTTGTCCTAAATCAGAAGATGGGTTATTCAAATATCCATCTATTAAAGAGATTTGCTCATCTCTAAAATTAGATAGAGCTTCTACTAGCCAGCCTTCTAATACTCCAGGCCCAACAAAGCTAAATAGAGCAGATAATTGATTTTCAGATGTTGACATATTTTCATAGTCATAACCTGGATACCATTTATCGCCTAAAGAAAGAGTGTAATATTTATAAGTAGAAGTCCTGAGAGGCATTTATTAGTCCATTAATTTAAGGTCAGATTCACCTAAATCAAATTGTACTGCGAAATCATTTACAATAGCTGGATTAACACCTACTGATACAAACAAGATTCCGATTCTAATTTTTGAAGATGTGGTTGGCATTTCAAATACCCTATTAGGCTCAATTATTGTATATCTTGTAAAATCAAATGTTACAGCTGGATCTGTATCAATTGTATATCCATAAACAAGATTACCACCATTAGGGATTTGATTTGATGTTAATAACCCTCTTCTAAACTCTGGTAATATCGCATCAGCAGTCTCAGCGGATGTATCAAATACCTTAGTAAAGAAATAACTAGAATCCGCAGCTACATAAGAAATTGTCACTGCTCTAACTTCTGGTGATAAATTATTTGTTGCGGATACTAATTCAATTTTATATTGAATCCATTTTCCTGGAACTGTAGATATATTAAACGTAGAGGTATTCAATCCTGCGTTAGTAGAATTGCCAATAGTTCCATAAGAAAATGGAACTCCCCAATCAGCAGCTAAACATTCATCTCTAGAATTGCCAGAACGTATGTATATTTTTACCTCTGTACCTGAATCTAATCCTTCAATTGGAGTAGTTCCAGCTGGTGTAGATGTTAATAAAGTAAGAGTATCCCATCTAGTCAGCGTTGCAATATATTGAGGTAATACTTCATATGTACCTGTTGCTCTTACAACTCTATCTGGAGAATATAAAGCTTCGGAAGTTTTAGCAACAAATAATGATTTAATTTGTTTATCTTCGCCTATCTGATAAATCTTTCCATCAGAAATTGCAGTACCATTTACAGTCTGAGTACCTATGCTAATATTGTCTTTGATATGGTCAGAGTCTTGATAAAAATTATAGACACCAGTATAGACAGGACTACCGTGATAATTACCTGCTTTATCTTTCAATCTGACATAAATATTTCTGTCAGTAGTATTAAGATTACTATCATCTAATAAATAAACATTACCGTCTTTGTTAACCGTATATAAAGAAGTGGAATATTTTGACACTCCATAAACATCACCCGGTCTAGTAAATACAGAAGATGGTATTGTTACATAAGATCCTACACCTGAAATTCTCCATAATAAAGAAATAGCAGGGGTTGAAACTGTATCAATGAAAGATCTAACTTCTATTTTTACTTTTGAATTCAATGTAAAATTAAAGGTATCTATAACGTCAGCAGATACAGTTTTGTTAGTCCATGAGTCAATAAACAATTCATCGTTCAAATACACTCTAACGCCAGTATTTGTAGATAGTTTTATGTCATATACATTGGTTGATACGGGATTGATATATCCTGTATAGACAACATTATAATAAGATGTAGCAGATAGCGGATTGGATGTATCTAAATTGGTGAAGTTAAAGTCAGATTCAAATTTATCATTTCTAGAAACTTCATAATCAAAAGATTTGTAATTTATAATATCAGAAGATCTGTATGTGGCCGCTAATCCTGATTGTATAGATGAAGGATAAGATAATGAACCAAAAGATTTATCAGATTTTTTGTATGTGACTACTGTTTTATCACCAGCAAACCAAACATAAGTACCTGATATGTCTTCATAAATGTCAAAGAATCCGGTATTATCAGTTTCAAATATTTTAGTAAATGTAGTATTATCGTATGTCCAAATATTACCATTACTTGTAGCTGCAAAAAGTAAAGATAGATTAGATGAATAATATAAGCAGTCTAAGCGATCATCTTCAGTATCTAATATCAAGGACCAATCTTTGCCATTATATTTATAAATAGCAGATTCCATATAATCTAATCTTCCACCAGTAGCGACATAAAGATTATTATTGCCAGAAGATAAAGATAATATATCCCTAGAAGAAAATGTTTTTACTTTAGAAAATGAAGTATCATCCCAAGAATATATTGCAGAATCTAGAGTGGATGTTCTACTAGTTCCTACCCATAATAAGCCTCTGTATGATCCAAGACTTTTAATAGGTTGTAACGGAACAGGTGTAAGGTCTAAAGAAGATATAGGTGGATTGATAATAACCCATGATTCTCCAGAAGATGAATAGTAAACCATACCATTAGAAGTACCAGCATACAATGAACCCTTATGTAAAGTTATGCATGTGATAGTTACAGTACCAGCTAATGACTGTACTAAAGATAATTGATTTTCAGAATATTTGTAGAACTTATTACCTGACGCAATAATTAATTTTGATCCATAAGCAATAACTTCAGTTAATGGGCTTGTAGATGTATTTGTTTGCTTGGTCCATACTCTGCTTTCGTTTACAAAATCCCAATTAAATGTTGATATACCTTCTGTAAACGAAACCCATCCATCTGTTGAAGCATTTGGGAAATCTATAGCATCTCTAAAATCAGTGTAATGACTAGCTTGAAATGATTCTATGTCGGATAATGAATCTTGACCAGCTAATGTGAATGATCCAGTATTAGAACTAGTGTAATAATCGCCCCTATATGACATTCTGATATTTGATAATCTAATAGGTGTAGAGAATGTGTACTTTAAGAAATCAGTAGAATATTCATCAGCTATAGTTCGATAAACAGATTTCCATGTATCGGTAGGAGATGTTTTAATTTCTATAGAATATTGTTTAGCTTTAGATGCTGTAGCTCCAACAACTATTGAAGATACCTCAGGATATACTCCATTAGTAAGCTCAAAATATTTTGTAAGATAATTTACATTTCCGTAGCCAATTAGCTCATAAGAACTTTCATTTTCAGATCCACCAAAGGAAACAGCAGGTCTTACAGGATTATCAAGTAAATCTACTGCTACGGTTGTATCTGATAAAGAATCTGTATTTTCTCCAGTGATTTTATAAAATGCTCTACCTGCAGATTTAGTCCATGTTAAAGAATCTTGTGAAGTAGAATACAATGAAGAATCTGAAACATAAGCTAATGAAATAAAAGCATTATCACTGGTTAATGGATAAGTAGGAATATCTAATACAAACCAGTAAGAATTCGAAATTACAATATCTGAAGTAATATCAAATTCAAATTCGGCATAAGTAGTACCGAGTTGTGAAAATAATATCTGATTACTGCTTGATGATAATAACTGATCAGGTGTGCCGTTATTGTCTGAATATAGTAATAGCTTTATAGAATTAGAATTGTTTGTTATATTAGCAGATCTTTTAAGTCTTAATATGAGGGACTTTACTGTTTGTGATGCAGTAGCTGAGAATCTAAATCCCTCATATCTTTTTTCTAGTACTTTATCTGATGTTGTAGCAGAATCTGAAGAAGTGGAGGAGCCAAAAGCTGAAAATTGGTGGACAGCAATTCCTCCAGAGTCTTTATTTTCATTTAGTATAACAATTCCTTCTGGTGCGGTAATATCATAAACAATCTGAGCTGTAGAATAGCTTGACTTTTTTTGTGATACTGTAGTTTTTGGAAGTGAGCCAAGTGTATCAATCCAAGAGTAAATATCAAAGAAGTTGCTAGGATCTACATTGAAGATTTTTACAATTTCTTCCTGATTTTTTTTAGATTTTCTAGATTTATTGTTTGCCATTTTTACTCAATAATACTTCCATACTGCCCACAAAGTAACATTATGCCGTTATGACTTAAAGAAGTGAGTGGTCTAATCACTCCTAATAGATCATTATTTATAATTTCTCTGGCATGGAAATTGGTTTCAGATATCCATACCTCTCTACCGCTATCATATTTAAATGTTTTCATTTGTCTATCATCTGGGTTATCAGATTTTCTTTGTGTGATAGATCCATCAGTGAGAGCATATATAGAGCCCATGTGATGAACTAATTGTCTGACACCACCAGTAGAAGGGAATCTCCATGTCATATGAAAATCACTAATATTAATTTTAGTTGGAGAATAAACATTTCCTACAGTAAATTTCAATCCACCATAAATATATTCACTAGCTCCATCTTCAGAATCTAATTTACCAAATTTTAATGATTTTTGAGAAGATTTAAGATCTAAGAAATTCTTTTGATAGAATAATGGCTCGTTGTTATTACCATGCCAAATAGATAAATCTCGCCCATCAACACCTATTCTGATTCTTGAAGGTGCACTCGTTATTGAAGCATATCCATTTATTTTAATTATTTTGATATAATCAATATCAAAATTAGCTGGGATAACATCAAAATCTGCAAATTCAAATGCTATGTAATTTACGATTCCATTCCAAGATGGTCTAAACCTATAAGTATTATATTCTTCATTGTTAGCAATTGGTTGAGAAATATAATTTTTATTTTGTCCAGAGTTGCTAGAATAATAAAGATTTATTTTAGCAGAGGAATTATTGGTGTTTAAAGTTGATGAATATACTGTCTTTAATCTAATTTCGATATAACACATATTATCCACTACAATACTCTTGGTAGTATTTACAGAAAAATTAGTTACATTGTTTGAATATATATCAGTATTTTGCCAAACTACTTTTGGATTACCACTTTTAAGTGATGTATCCGTAGACACTCTAAGAAAATAGTTTGTAGTAGTAAAAGAAGCTTCCGAGGATGTTGATTCGGATAAAACTGTTCCTGCGGTATTTGTTATCGTTCCAGATGTGACAGGTACGACATACGGACCAGCAAACCAAGCATCATATGTACCTGTTGAACCAGTTCCCCAATAAGGCCCAGTATCCTCATTACCTCCAATGCTTGCAAATGTCCATGCTTTGACTAGCTGACTATTGGGATTTGGCTGTGAGTCAGTAACGGACATAGAAACAAAATATGAATCATCTATATTTGGGAATGATACTGTTTTACTGTTACTACCGCTATCAATTGTTAATCCAGCAGTAGAATATTTAACATTATAATTCCAATATGAATCACTAACTGAAACACCCTGCTTACCTGTACCTGAAACATTTTGTGTTTCTATATCGATAGTATATTTAGGTTTTTCAAAAATAAATGCAGTCGTACCAAATACATAAGGAGCTTGGGAAGTTAATATCCATGTTGATTTACTATTTATCAAACCGGATGTGACATATACACCTGTTCTATAAACTAAACCTGATGATTGGTTAAAATCGCCATCTCTAACCCAAATACCTGAAGAAGCAACATATATACCATTTTCTGATTGAACAGTTTGATTCTTGACTAATACTCTATCATTATTCAATACAGATATACCGTCAACGGATTGCAAACCAGATAAGGTTACATTAATTGTTGTTGCAACTTTTACAGGAATATCTAATAGAACAGCAGGTTGATTTGCATTTATAATTTGTTCCCAATCAGTACCTAAGCTAAAATCATAAAGAGAAATACCTGAAGAAGTAGCTGATAATTTTAAATAATCTTTCTTTTTACCAGGCATAAACTCATCATACAGACCAATTTGACCAATATAAGATGAAATTCTTTGTGTAGTATTGCCTTTGTAATTTGTATCTGTGAAATAATATTGTGCAGGAGCTGGATCTTGAACAAACATTTCATCAAAATTAATTTTAGTCCATAAATCAGATGATTCAGGATTATTTACATATTCTTCTGAGTATGTCCAAATTTCAGGTCTTTCAGAAATACCGGCTATAACAGAATTTGGTGCTACGCTTAATGTTATAGCTGTAGAGTTTGTGCTTTCATTTAACCCTAGATTTTGTGATACTAATAAACTTGACTCTAATATTTCAGATTCTGTTGCATATTTATTTGATGTTCTTGTATATCTTAAGATTTTTGAATTTCTACATCCGATAAATAATTTATTGAATGATGAAACCATTGACAAAGCACCACCAGAAGATAAATCAAGATCTCCTGAAGAAGCTACTCTAACCCAAGATGATCCTGTTTTCAAATCATCAACTAAACATCTATATAATCTAGGCTTTTTGTCAGTGCTTGCATAAACATATGAATTTGTTTCATGTTCAAATCTATGGATCTTTAAAGAAGCAATCGGTAAGCGTATTACATCTTGTGCAGTAAAATAACTACCAGAAATAACCTTGCCATCATATAAATAAATATTTCCAGAAGCAGTGCCGATAACAATACCACCTGAATAAGATGTCATACTAGTAATACATAATTCATTATAATTGCCAAGATCAGCAATTTGTGAAAATGTATTATTATCCCATTCATATAAGATAGCAGAATTTCTACTTACATTTACAGTAACAGAAGAGTAGTTAGATATAGCGCTAGCAAATATAATTAAGCCAGAAGTAGAATCTATAACGTATGATACTGCTGTACCATTGATTGTCAAATTATCAACTGTTCTTAAATTAAGTGTTCTTCCTGTAACAGTATCCAATAATGTAAAAGCAGTAAGAGATGTATACTGCGAACCGGTTGCTGGTACTAATTTCATACCAGTAAATGTTTGTTGCTTGACACCGCCAAAATATGCTGATTCAAGATTTGTTGAAGTTTTTTGCCACACAGTAGATGAAACAAATACAAGGTTATCTTGACTAACTAATGGTGAGTAGAAATCTTGTGCTGGAGATATATTATTTCCATAATCTCTAAATTGAACTTCTAATTGTCTAATGCCTTCTTGTAATCCTGTGAAAGATACTGGATTGAATTCTTTTAAGTAATTCCAGCTTGACCAACCTCCAGGACCATTTGCTGTGATAATTCTAACACGGAAATCTTTGACTGTAGTAACTCTATCCTGAGTGTCGAGCTTAAGCCAATTCCATGTTTTGTTAGTATATTCTGCTTTTGATTCTGTAGTAGTATTATAAAATTCTGCTGTTCCAGAAGGAGCGGTAGTATCGACAATAGATAGTCCTGGGGCAAATAATGTTAGAGGATAAGATTCAGATATATTTCCAACCCTATCTATGACTTGAACCCAGACTTTTCTAGCACCAATCATACCAGCATTTAAGTTTGCAGTATTAACATCTACGGAACCTAATAGATTCTTTTTAGAAGTGCCATATAAATAAACAGAATATTTAGTAGTACCACCTAAATTATACTGAGACCAAGATTGCCATGGAGAATATTCAACAATGCCATAATCTGTTTCTTTTCCTACTCTAAAAGCAAGATTTCCAGATTGTGAGTCATTTGCTAAGATAGAAAGTACAGCAGATCTAACTGATGGGTCAATAACTGTTGAGATAGTAGGTCGTAAACTGTCTGTATCTGCTGGAGCTATTATATCTACTTTTTTTGGTAACGATAAATTATTAGCAGAGCCTGAGACAAAAGCGTGAGAAAAAGCTCTTGTTCTTGCTTGCTGAATAACATTATTAGTTTTATTTCTTTCTCTAGGGGTGGCTTTAGCAAATAACTTAAACCATAGTCTAGGAGCTAAATTCCATCCTCTATATGATCCAGATTCAATAATTTCTGGATCTGTAGTTTCTTTGGATATAGCACTTGCCATTTTGAATCCCATAGGCATTCTTATAGCAGACCAAACTTTTTCATTATTTGTAATTGTAAGAGGTCTAGATCCAGTATCTGTTTGATCGTTAGGGTCTTCTACTGGTTCTGTAAATACTAAACCTGGAACTGTTTGTGCATCAGAATACACCAAAATCTTCTGCAATAATTCATTATAAGCTCCAGAAATAGCAGTAGTATTCAAAGGATTCAAGTCTAGCTCAAACCAATCTGTTTTTGCGCTACCAATTGTACTTATATTATCTGCAAAAAATCTAAACTTTATATTAAATGCTTCAGCTGGTAAGTTTCTTGATGTCCATAATGCTTTAATCTCCATCAATGTAGGGCTAATTGAAGAATAAAAAGCGGATAAAGAAGAAAAATCTATTCTTTTAGCAAATACAGTAGATTTAAAAATCAAACTTGTCGAAGAAACAAGGCCTTCTGGATAATCTGAATACCATAATGTTCCACCATTAACAGTTCCATTAACAATACTTATAGGTTGATTTTTCTGTCCTGTAAGATAAGGAGAACCATATGAAAGCTTAGTCCATGTACCGTTAGTTCCAGCATTGATGACCAAGTATAAACCATTTTCTGATATTTCTGTTTGATCTTTAACAAGAATTACATCTCCAGCTTTAACAGTATATCCATCAACTATAGACGGCGTAGCGGTATCGATTATATTATTACCGGTAGTAGTTACCTGTACCAGAATTTCATAACCATTAGCCTCAGGTACTACATAATCCCACTTATCAAAATCGGTAGCTCCTGCTAATAAATATTGGCCTAACCATGGCTTACCATTTGTTGTGCCTGTATCAGATTTCAAGAAATGTCTGGTATTGACTGGATCTAAAATTTCATCTCTGTTTAATTCAGGTAAACCATAAACAGCTAAATTTCTAACAATAGTATTGGAAGAAACATCACCAAATGTGTTAGCCAAACAACCAATAGAAAAATAATAACCTAATCCAGAATCATGTGGTAAAAGTTTATTAGATAATTGCACGGACCCTTCAAAAGAATTATTTTTTCTAAGAATAATCCATGTACCATTTGCTACTGAATCATTTGTAATACCTACAGAACCTACTGGATTAGTATCAGATATTTCTATAGAAAATGTATCTGTGGTGTCGGGGGTATATCTTGCTAAAACATGTGTGCTAACAGTATTATTAAATAATCTGCTTACTGCATATATTTCTCTTCTAGTAGCATCAAAAAACACCGTTACTGTAGAACAATCAAATGGTTCTGTAGAAGGTACATAACCAGGCATCGTTCTAGAAACCATTGGTCTTTGATTATTTTCGGAATTTAGCTCCTGGGTATGCTGTGTGGAGAATGAAGTATATAAAATATTATTAGCATGTGTAAATGACATATCCAATCTAAATCTAGAAGATAAAGTTGGTTTTCCACATTGTAATTCAGCAATTTCGCCACTATCTAATTTGGGGAAAATCAAATATGAAGTGTATACGGGGTTTTTAGTAGGTACGGATATATTTGTGTTATAATAAATCCAATCGTCATCCACATTTACGGATGTTAACCAATTGTCCACTTTTACTACAGGGAAATTGACAGGATGATAATCTTCTGTCTCGCAATCACCTAAATCAGCTGACAACCATGATCTACCTATAGCTTGTGAGATTTCTTCTATTCTAGCTGTTCCGTCTGCTGCATTGATAGAAACACCAAAAGCAGATGAAATAACATCGGTTGTAAAATCTGGTAATAAAGAATCACATAGCAAATAACTTTGATTATCAGTGGCTGTGAAATAAGCTGAACAAATTAATTGTGAATCACTTGTTTTTGCTACAAATATCTCAAATAGACCACCTAATAGAAATAATGATCTTGTATGTTCAGGTAGTGTAGTTGTTTGAGTAAAAGCCGAACCTGATCTTGATAGTACTGCCACTGGAGCTGCATTATTAGCAGATGTGATTTTTATTGTAATATTTTCAGCACCAGCAATTAACTTGCCAATGTATCTATATTCTGATGTACTAGTATTTAGAGCTAATGAAATATATCCTTGAGTAAAATATCCCGGAGTAGATGTTGTTCTAGTAGATGTAGCTGAAGTTAATAAAGCTCCTCTACCTGAACCTGCATTTAATGTTATATTAGATGCAATAGCAACACCAGTGCCTGTTGTAGGGCTATCTCCATTATAATCTACTCTATTGGCTGTTAAAGATAATAAAGTAGCTGCATATTTTGAGCCAAGAGTTCTGAAATTGCCAGTGGTTGTAACTCTTGTAGATTTTAAGTTTGTTTCTAAAAATTCTACAAAGTCTCCAATATAGCTTGAAACTCCAGTAGAAGAGATACCTGAAAAAGCATCAGAGGATTGCTTGAAATGAGCTAATGTCTGAGAGCCTACCCAATCACTATTGTTAGATAATAATGATACTCTTCCTGGAGTTGACGGTAATTCACCCTGCCATGCTATCTGATCATAAATAGCATAACCTTCAGGATAAGTACCTTCATCACCACTGACAGATTGAACCACAGCTTGCATATAAACTGTTGACAGACCGCCAGTAGCAGATAGTGGCCAATTATTTACAATAAATCTACCATCTCCAGCAGCAGTAGATCTTGATGATTCTAATGTTTGAGATGTTCCAAAAAAGTAATTTGGATTTAGATTTACTATATAATTAGTAGTGGATGAATAAGATCCATCTGACGGAATGCTTAAAAGCTCAACAGTTGATGCTGAATAAAATTCAGGATCATTTGAAATTTTTAAACTTACAATCTTGTTTAAGGCTACAGGTTCTCTTGTGACATTATCTGTTAATTCAAATTTGAATTGTAATGTATGTTTATTATTATCAATAGCTGAATTTAATGAAGGCTTTTTAGTTGAATAAACTGAGCCTGATTCAATAAAGTTTGCCCGAAGATAAGAACTCTTAAGATTGTCTGGAAGTAATAGTTGAACTTTTATAGGCATTCAATAACACCGTTTTATTTTTGATTACCTAATTATTCTGTTTAAGGATGATTAAACCCTTAGATTATTTCAAATGATATAGGTAATGTCTTTTGTACAATCATAGGACAAATAACATCTAAGTAAAGATAGCCGTCCACATATTTAATTGTATCTTCTTTATAGAACTCAAAAGATGCTCTATAAACAGAAGTTGTATTGTCAGCAGAATAAGAAACAAAATATATAGGAGCGTATTCAGGTTCCTTAACTGTATCTAATCCAGATGGCATTGAAACACTTAATTTAAGAGCAGATAAAGACCCTGTTGTCATACCAGTTTCAATGATAGTGTCGCATACAATTTTAAAATGCATGACTCTACTTGGAAAACCTTCACCTAATTCAATAGAGTCTTTTTCTCCAGTAGTCGTAGTAGTTCCTGATGTTGGTACTGTTGAAATTACAGGAGTACCTAATCTTACATCTCTTGGTCTAGTAAAGTTAGAATCATCAAAAACACCAATCGCAAATTCAGGTTCTCTCATTCCAGCTTCTACAAAAACAGAATTTTGTAATGCTTTTGCTTCAAATGATAAGCTTTGAATTTCAGGTGTAATGAATCTTATGTAAAATCTTGATGATTCATTTTGTGCTCGTAATAGCATAAATCCTGAATCTTCAATTTCGGCAGAACAATCATCTAAATATAATTCAACTTTAAACTCATCAAAATACAGATCATGTCTTTGTGAAGAATATGAATAATAGCCTTTTAGATTATTTATTTCTAATCCAGCAGTAACAGAAATATTTGAGTTATTAGTCAAACTGTAGTAAAAAGAATTATTTTCATTTTTGACTACAGCAAGAAAATTATCACGTAAATAAAATACTGATATTTCGTCTTCTTGAATAATGTAATTTACTGGGGCGGAAAGTAATGAAAATTTAATATTATAATCATTGAATGAATTAGTAATTGAATTTTCTGTTCTTGTAAAAAATATGTTTGACATTATTCGCTAACCAAAATATTATTATTTGCTAACACATTTAGTCCAGTAGGTGCTATTAAAGTTCCAGTACCCCAAGACCATGTAATATTACCACTACTTGATAATCTTATTACTCTGGATTGTGCTCCATTATTAACCGTATCAGATAACAATACATAATACTGATCTGCATAAGGTGATTCTCTTACTTCAATAGCATCTCCTATTACAGAAAGATCATTCAATACTGTGTTAGAAGAAATACGATTGATCAATAAAACTTTACCAGCATTATCATTAGCAGCACTTGGTAAAGCTACTAATAAATTCTCATTAGATAATTCGATAGCACCACCTAATTTATCTAATGTAAATGAAGCAATCGTATTTGGAACAGACCATATTGTAGTACCTGTAGTATCAACGGCAATAATAGAGTCTGTATGAACATTAGAAATTAAATACAAATCATACTTAGTCTTACTGACGGCTACTGGTTCTAAAATATTAAGCATATAAATAGGACCGGACACTACACCTAAAGTAACTCGACCAGATTGATTATTGGGTCCTAATAATGTTGTTGTAATAGCTCCATCATTATCAAAATCAGCATCATCCAAAACTACAGGGGTATATGTACTAATCCCTGTAATATTTTTACCTTCACCAATTAATGTAGTATAGGTTGTAATATCTAAAAAGTCTAATGCTTGAGTTCCCGTAGATGAAGTAGTTCCCGCATCTATTGTTAATCCATCATTACCATTTGATGTCACACTACCACTATCCAATATAATTTGTATTGGTGCTGTCCAACTATTTACAATTGTTTTATATGAACTGTTGAGAGTTATTTGTATTGTAGATGATTGTCCCACTATAGGGCTAAACAATATAGTAGATAGACCTATATCAGATGCTTTGATAGATTGTTGGCCTGAAATAATGTATATAGCAGTGGTATTGCTTATCGTTACATACTGAGAGAAGTTAATGAAAAATTTGCCCTCAGTTGGATTATAATAAGCATTCAAAGCAACAAAGTCTCTATTGTATTGTTTAAGTCTGAGATTTCCTTGAAAGATTCTGCTTACTGATCCTGAAGATGATATTTCTATTACTCTATCGTTTTTGGTATCAGCATATAAATATGATTCATCGTACAACTTTACATATCTTTTAGGATTATTAAACCCATATTCGGAATTGTTATTGTATACTTGAACAGGAGATTGGTAAGCTTTTAAGTTTCCAGAATCAACACCATCTTCCAAAAGCACTTCATCTGATGCGTTAAGAGCTTGATATAAATTATTAGCTCTCAAATATTTCCATTTACCAACATCGGATGTATTTGTAATAGTAAGATAATTTTTAGTCAAACCACCATCAATCACATTTGGTCCGTAAGTAATGTTAGAATAATTACTTGCTGTAGAATACCATCCAGTTTGCCCGGTAGATAGATCTGTTTCAGTTTTATTCCATATTTTGCTTGTGGAACTACCAACACCATCATAAGACAAAATTAGTCTATCTAATGTTGGCGCTGAGGAATATGAACTATTTGATGATAGCACAACTATAATATCAAAATATCGTCCTGTTGATGCTGGTGATGGTACTAAATAATTAAGTGATGATACTTCATTTGTCAAATAATTACCTAGAGATGCTTCATTAGCAGCAGATCTTACATAGACTTTAACTTGTGTACCTGCTGGAATTGTAGAGTCCCATTGAACAAGATTATAAGATGTATTTGAGCTATTAGAATCAAATCTAAAAACGAGAGTGGCTGTTCTATTATATAATGTTTCATTCCATATAAAAATAGATGATGTTGTGTCAGGATATGCGGTTTTAGCTGCAATCAAATCTGGTTTAGGATTAGATACAGGAGATATTTCATCATTATTTGGTGATAGTAAATAGAAGTTAAGTTCATTACCATCCCAATTTTCTTCTGTACTCCATATAAATCCAACACCCTTAATTCTTTTCTTTTGCGATTCAGTGATGTTAAACTCGCTAAGATTTTTTGAAAAGAATAATCTAATTTTAGAATCAGAATATGAAGAAGATAATAATAAAGCTGTTGCAGATCTATTAATGGTAGTTTCATTTCCGCCTACCATTATTGTTTTTGAAGTTCCACCGCTTTCAAGAACTAAATAAGCATAAATATTGCCAGGTATTGATCCTGCAGCAATACCGAATCCAAATCCTATATTAGAACGAGCAGACCAATCTTGAGATGCTGTGAATTCATAATAAAGATATCGTTCCACATCAAAATTATCCGAGTACTGATTATAGAATGCTGGAGCAGAAAGAGTTGGAGGTGGTGGAGGAACTATTGTTTCTTTTGTAGCTTTGTCAATAAATAAATAGCCATCTTTCCATTTTGTATCTGTAAGGCTAGTATTTACTACTGGCTTATAATCAACAGATTTAGATACAGTGAAAGAGCCATTTACCCCAGATCCAATAATTGCAATATTCTCAGATGGTGGTTGATTCGCAATAGTTCTTATTTGAGCTGCTTGCCATGCTCTATCAAAATCATCATAAGTATTCCAAATCAATGTATCTGCATTAATTGAAGATGAAGTTGTTCCAACAATTCGTTTATTAACTGTATCTACATTAGCTAGATTAATATAAACCGGGACACCAGTAGCTACAAAAGAGCTTGATGTTACTCCAGGAACATAAAATATAGCATTAATTTGTGTATTGTCAATTGTTCCAAGACCAGCTTGTCTTTTTAAAGCTAAGATTATTTTTAATCTATTGGCTAAAGATACATCTGATAATCTATAGTTATCTGGTAAAGATATTAATGAAGCTAATAAAGAATCGATTTGAGTATGTGTTAACGTTCCAATATTAGATAAACTATTATGATCTATTACAGGTAATCTGTCTGCTGATAATACACCAGAGGTTACAGTGGATAGATCTAAGTTTTCTAAATAATCACCTGACAACTTACCCCTGACATGGCTTCTTAAGTTGATAGGAGAAGGGTTATTGCTTCCGCCAATATGTTTATGTTTATTTACAATATCAGATAAAGTTGAAAATAAAGATATATTTTTTCTACCATATTCACTAGTATTATAAGCAGTGATTGTATATGGATTAGTTGTTTTATCTAAATAAACAGCTCCTAGCCCAATGTAATTATCTGGATCATTTATTTCTATCAAAGAAACAATAAAATCCACATCCTTTGTTGACGGTGTATTATCATTTTCAATAGCATATATCCAGAACAAAGCAGTTGTTGCAGCTGTTGGCAATACTGGTAATGTTAAAGTTCTAGTTTCTGTGGTTGCTGCAGATTTCCAAGCAACATGACCTTTTCCTGGTGTGATAGATACATTTAGATAGTCTTGTGGTATGGTATTAATATACCAAGAAGGATTATCAGGGTCGTCATCTAAAACCCCATTCCCAAAGATAGAAAATAGGGCAAGCGTTTGTGTATCAATTGCGGTGAAGCGTAATTCGTCTAAATCTAATTCTTCACCGATATTCATGCCTGGTTCAAAATAACCAAGCTTATATATAGAAGTCTTTCCCATTATTTCTTATCTTCTGGTTTATATTCTAATGTGACTTTTTCATCGCCCCATGTTGAATATCCCCACCTAATTACATTTTCGTCTGGCGCACCATCCATCATAGGAATATTTTGTTTTCCAAATAATCCTGAAGAGTCATAGTATGCCGGTATTTTTATTTTTGTATCACTATCGTGTTTATCGATTTGATATTTAATAGCATCAGAAAGAGATAAAAAATTTGGCATATAAATTCCTAATTGTATATGTTAGCGTTTTTCACGCCTTCAATTTCAGCTGTGATAAGGTTATTAATTTTATCGATAGTATAATTGCAACTCTTATAAATATACTTATCAGTGATAATAGGTTCCCTTTCACCAATAAATGTCTTTATAACAAATGTACCGTTAATACTCAATGGTTCAGTTACATATACACTAAATTTCAAGGTAGAGTATGTTTTTCTTACTAAAGGTTTTATGGTGTTGAAATATTTATTTAGAGAATTTTTGTCTCCAATATGAGGATCTGGCGGTAATCCTGATTCTGGATGATAAAAGAATTTCCTATATCCTACATACCCAATATTTTCTTGCGGAACATTTTTATTTTCACCATCAATACTGCTTTGTAATACTGATATAGTACTAAGGGTCAAAGCTGTATTTTCCCATGTTCTAGGAGCTGACCCATTATAATATTCTTGACGTAACAATGTTGTAGCTGTCTGATCCAAGCTAGTCATTACTATTCCTGAATGCAAATTGCCTAAATCTGTCGTAACGGTGTAATTACCTACAATAAGACCGTGTAATGCATTAGGTGAATCTTTGTTGAATTCAAAATTCATAGGATATTCAGTTACACCAAATCTATTTTTGAAACCAGCAAATTTTAAAGTATCGCAACTAACTGGTTCATATCTCCATGATAACTTAAAAACACTATCAGCAGGATCCCAGAAAAATACTGGTAATCCTTTTGCGTTATTCATATAAGTTAAAATTTCACTAATCTTTTCCCAAATTCTATCTCTACCATTAACTTCAAAGAATGGTTGTTGCAATGCAGCAAAGCCATTGTAACCTATTCTTGTGTTAAGATTTGCAAGATAACTGGAGAATGCCGAATCAGTACTAGATCTTTGAACAATATATTTATGTTGTGCTCCTGACATTGCCATCATAGAATCTAAAATATCATCAAAATTCATACCGCCAAATCTTGCTGTAGTGATAAATCTTGTTGAACTTAGGACTTCTTTACCAACATCTACTAGTGTAATAGTTACATTAGTGCCTGATTGACTTCTATCTGTATTCACAGTAGAAGCTACACCTTGAAAATAAGTGTGCAAATTATCATATCCAGCAGAAATAGTGAATACTAACTTGTTATTTTCTAAAGCTTCTAATATTCTAGTGCCACGTTCTGTAGAATCAATATTTTTTAATACAATCGTAGCTGTACTTGATAAAGAGCCAAATGTCTTACCGGCAGCATCGTATTGTACGATTGCACTTGATAAATATGGACTTAAATCACCCCAAGGCATCGGATATAAAATGTCATAAGTTGGTAATGCATAATTAGTTACATTTTTTGCATCATCCAGGAATTTTAAGAATCCTGGACATTCCACTGTAGTATTGTATTGAACATAACCATCTACTACAACAGATCTGGGATTAGTTGAACTTGTAGCTGGAATTGATGGTATATAAGCTTGCAATGCATTCTGGTTTCTATGATCTACCAAACATGTTGCAGTATTTATGGCCGACCAATACTGATTAAAACTATAAAATTTAGATTGAAAACGTCTATTTATATCATCAATGTTTATCTGTTGTCCAATTTCGAGTGGAACATTATATGAAAAATTTACTCTTGCTTTTGTATTATTTACAACATAATAGGAAAAATTACTTGCTGTAAATTCGGCATCAGTAAGTTCGTTTATTTTAGAAGAATCAAAATTTAAAAAAGCTATTGGTGCATATGTGAAGGTTGAGGTTATATTTACAAATTCTATACTGATTTTAGCTTTTGCAGATAGTTTATGTTCGTAATAAGAAGAATAATCTCCAGCCTCTGTTTTTCTTATTGGAAATATTGTTTTCCACTCTGAAGGATCACTGCTGAATCCAACCATCATATTGGGCCCTGTAAAATGAACATGTACTTCAGTTGATACACTACCTGATGATAAAGCGCCGGAATCACCCAGAGGCATTTCATCATAACTTCCAGATCTAGGATTATAATATTTTATAAATTTTGTATCTTCATATAAATGTATCTGGTATCCAGCAACTGAATCTGTAGCAGTAGATCCAAAATATATAATAATCCCACTTCTATTAGCTTTAATATTTGGGTTAGTTGCTTCGCTTGCTGTTGAGTTTTTAAATCTTAAAGAGAATCCATTATTATATGATCCTGCTGAAGCTGATACAGATTCTGAATATCTATAATTATTTTGTACTTCAGCACCATTTATGATTCTTGTAGCAGAACCATCATAAACAAGGCTGCATCCTTCATACATAAGATCTTGACCGATAGGGTAATAGCGTGTTAATCTAGCTACTCGATTATTTGCATGAACTGTAATAGAAGCAGTATTATCATCCTCATATTCTTGAATAATCTTGGCACCAGTATATGTTTTATCGAAATCATATCCTTGATATTTTATATAAGATATTTTTGATTCTTGACCTGTTACATCCAATACCCAAATATTATATGTAGTATTAGCATTTACAAATTGTGGGAAATAATCATTTTTATTAGATAAAATATTTGGATTAGCTGATTTGTAATACGAAAAACTACCTTGAAGAACATTCCAGATAGGAGTATTTAGATTGAATAATGGTACTGTACTAGCAAAATTTATCCCTCCCATCTCAGGAGGACCTTTAATGAGATTCAATACAGGGTGAGCTTCATTTACGATAGCTCCATATACGAATGTTTGTTGTGGAGCTCCTATATTGGGATTTAATGGTAAAAAATAAGCATTACAATTTGTGGTATTTGATTTTAAAGTAATTGATTTACCACCATAAACATGCTGCTTATAATAATTGCCAGGTCTATCATTATTTGTTTTAGATTCTGACGATACAAAAGTTCCACCTAAATACCCATCATCGGGTAAATATAGTGCTGAAACAGTGCATGAGACTTTAAGTTCTCTTTTATCGGGAGTAAATGACATTATGTAATATTATATACGTAAAAATTAGAAACAAATCCATCATATTCAACTGCTCTGGACTTAAGTATTTTTTTAGAGTCTCTATACCATACTAAAATATTGCCAGAATGGTTTTTATGATTACTTACTAATAAACCAGGCTTTTGATTGGGAATATTCTCTTCTAAATTGCCTTGTTGTTTGTTGACTAAAAATCCAGCCAATTCTAATTGCCTTAGAAATTTCCCTATATTTGTATTTTCAGTAATGAACTCTCTACTACCTGCCACTAAATATATCCTAGAACCCAAATAAGATTTATTAGATGCTGATGATAAAGATGAATATAATTGATTACTAAAAACGGTAATAAATAATCTTCCACCCAGCATAAATGAAACACAGAAATTATTTCCTTTATTGTAATGGGCGATAGCAATATTAGATATTTCAGCTTCGGTCGGCACTACTATACCTGACAAAGATAAATCTAATATCTTAAATGTTTTAGAAAGACCGGAACCATCAAAATATCTACCATAAATGATTCCTGGTTTAGATTGTAACGGATAGCCTATTAACATTCTTTCAGCATTATCATATGCAGCACCAATAAAGTTTAGTTTAGCTTTTCCATTTGTAAATAATAAACCATCTATATCCATTTCTTGTTCAATATTATCGGGCATCCCCTTGAGTTGAAAATTAGGTATTTGGATTTCTTTATTTCCATCAATGAAATAATATTCCCCAAATGTTTGACCTAGATTAGTCTGATTTAATGTGCTGGCTACTTTTAATACATAAGCTCCGCCATTTAAAGTCTCTGCTGGTTCGCAATAACCTACTACTGCTAATCTATTTAATCTAATATTCTGACATGCAACTGGATATTTTATATATTGAGCAATCTTGGGATTAGTATCAAATTGTCTATCTATAGATCCTACTATAGGCCTATTCCAAGAAAACTTATGACCACCATCCATATTAGAAAAGGTATTTGTGTAGCTCTTACCATCAGCTAATGTTTCAACAACCATTGACATAGAATTATGGTGAGTTTTATGACCTTCAGTATTGTGATGATATATAGATGGATTTCTTCCCTCAATAAATTTCTCGGAAGTAAGATTGACTCCGGAAGCTTGATAATTACGTAATATATTTAAGTTTTGATAACTTGTTTGTAAATATCTAATACGCTTGCCAGTAGTTGTAACATTTGTAGCATCACTAGACTCTTCATCATAAACAATGTGTAATTTGTTTGTCTGTATATCTTCGCCGACACTGATAGATGATTCAATTTGATCTACTGTGCCTTTCACTGTTCTAAAATAAAAGTTTTTATCTAAAAATCCTAAAGCTCCAGCCTTTACTTCCATTTCTTTAGGTAGATTTGTAAACCAGGATGGAGAATATAAACACCCAGTGATATCGACACCTCTGCCAGGTTCAACAATCAATGTCTGTCTCATATCAGGTGTAGAAGAAAACCAAAATTCTTGACCATCTAATGTTTTATTTGGTACTAGATCTAAATCTTCATAAAAAGCTGGACTACCTAACAAACTATCAGTAGCATCAATAACAAGCTTTTCCATCGTATGCTTAAGAATAGTAATTTCATTAATGTGAAATCCCATCTTGATAGGTTTTAGGTTATTAGCAATTTGTGTTTCATTTATTACTTTACCATTTTTAGATCTAGGGTAGACAGATATTCTCAAAACCATTTGAGATCCGAAATTAGATATTAAATATGGAAATGATATATACTCTGTTATAGTTATCTCACTTTTAGCGGCTTCTGCTTCAAGTACTTTTGTTCTAAAAATTCTCTGCACATTATCACCAGAAGAATTGACTAAAAGCAAAGATATTTCATAACTGTAAATAATACTAAAAGATTCTTCAAGAAAATCTTTTTTATTTATATATATCTTCCATTCCCCTGGGTTAATTCTAGCTCCATTAATAGGAGTATCAAATGTAGCAAAATCAGCAACAACAAAATTGGAACCATCGTTTTTGGTAGGAATCCCGTTATAAGGAATAGTTACCTTTAGTAATGAATCGCCTTCTTCAAGCTTTTTCATACCTACTAAACCAGTAAAAGCATTTCCTGTGCTAGGGTTAACTTGAAAATTTTTATTGTAATTCAAATATTCATCTTCAGGCTTTATTTGTATATCTGTCACATATCTATTTACTATAGAAATGGGTTCTATGTAATCTTTATATTTAGCCGAATTAAAATCGCTTGATCTTTGTGGATTTATGCTTTTAGAATTACTAGCTAAATATGGAGTTTCAATATATCCAGAAGATTCAACATCTATGATAGCGGAAGGAGTAAAGAAATTATTTTCTCTATCATAATTAAGATTATTATCAAGATTAGATACAGCATAAATACCGACAGCTATCTTGTCATAAGTACTCATAACACCTGAATGCTCTACATACCTTAGTATTTCGATATCATATAAAGTATCATTAACACTTGAAACAACTGGCAATGGAGAACTAACTAACAGTTCAGAAATATCTTTGGGATTTCCGATGCTTGTAAACGTATTACCATCAGCATCTGTAGTAAAGATAATTTCATTATTTTTTCTATATAAATGTATGTCATTTCCTGAAGGAATAAAATCTTTAGGAACCCACCACATTCTTACAATTAAATGAGACTGCTGTGTACCTGCTTTATCATAAACAGCTGATTTTAATTTTATTTTGACAATGCCCTTGCCTATTTTAAACAGATTACGAAACCCTGAATACAGATTTGTAACTGCATCTTCAAAAGGAACACTAAATACTGCTAAAGGATTTATCAAGTCTAAATCAGTTTGCGAATTAAAATCATATACTCTTCTATTAACTTTTTTTGTACCAGATGCTGCAGATATTGAGGATTCTACATCTGACATTTTGAATGGACGCTGTTCTGAGTACAATTGTCCAATAAAAGCTTCTGAATAGCTTAATCCACCAGTCTCAATTAATTCAACAAATCTATATCTTGTAATTTGTTGTGTGTTTTGCTCGTATGTCGGATCATTTACATTTAAATAAGTGTAAGAATCAATCCAAGGTCCTTCATTACTGACTGTTTTATCAAATCTAGTTACCCTAACTTCTGATCCTTCTATAGTTCTCCAGTTTGCTTCTATAACATTTTCATCTAATCCAGTAGTTTGTGATTGCAAATAGATAGAATTTTTATTTATAGCCTTATAAGAAGAATAGTTAATTACAGCTCCTTTTGCATCATTATAAAAATAAGTAGGCAAAAAATTAGCTCTGATATTTTTTCTTCCTGGCATTAATCCAAGCAAATCAACCCAATAAAGATTTATAGAAGTTGTAGAAAAACCTGAAAGAACCTGAAATGGATCAAGTGCTAAAATAGGAAAATTTATTACTAAAAATCTTAGGTTTATAGAGTGAGAAAAGCCTGGACTGTTTGTTCTATAATTAGGATTAAATACTTTAATGTGTACATTTGGTCTTAATGTATCAGTAGGGACAATTAATGGTGATAATAAAGTTGGATTGTAATTAAATCTAACAGGGAATGCATAAGACAGTATCCCGCATGGTAATTGTTCATCTACTATATTTGCTCTTTCAGCATTATATATCATCACTTTATGTAATGATAATTTCATAGAGAATACATTATATCTAGATCTGATTTTTATATTAGTAGAAAGAGGGAAATCACCTGAATTTTTACCATCACCAAATCTAATAATAACTTCTTTTGTAGCTTCCCCAATATTAGTATTAGTACTATAAAATCCAGTACATCCTAATTCTTTAATCTCATCATTAGTGTATTTTGGATATTCAACTCCATCTAGTAAAACCTGCCCTATTTTATATTTATTCATATCCACTGAAATGGAATGATTAGGATCAAGAGCATTTTTACGAATATCTTCTAAATCTTCTCTAGTAAATGGAATATTATTGATAGACGAATCATTTGAAGATATGGATAAAGAGTATACAAGCTTAATAGCTGAAATTCTTCGAGTTACTTTTAAGTCAATCGAATATTCTAAGTACCCACTAATAGCCTGAATTACAAATGGTAAATCTGTTGGATACTTTGCAAATAAACTTGGGTTGGCTAAAAATCTAAACGCATTAACAAAAGGATAATCAATACTATTTTCTGCAGATTTTAATAACCCTTTGTATGTAGCAGAAACAGTAGTGCCATAAACATCATTTCTGAATTGACCAGCACCTATTTCTGTTGTGTAAAATCCATAAGGAGAACCATTACCTGTAGGGGTGATATTAGGGACCCAGGTATACGGTTCAACTGGAGGTAATTTATCAATATTATCAAATGGCATCTTATGATCTCAGGAATTTTCTAAACATTTCTTCTGTTTGAGTAGTAATTTTAGACTCAAGAGATTTTATAGCCTGACTCATGCTCATATTTGTCTGACTTACAATCTCATTGATAATATTCTGCTTGATTACAGTTAATTCTACATTATTGTTAATTGTTTTATTTTCCACTGATACTAAGGATTCTTTTACCTTCTCATCAACAATATGGTAAATTTTATTCCATGTCATCTCGTCTACTACATATTCTTGATGATGAAATATTTCTTCAGTAGTATGATTGTTAGTATCTTTTTCGTTTACTACTGATTTACTTTCAATTGTATGCTCAATCTTATCCTCAACAAATTTTTCAATGATATCGTTATTTTCTATAATATTATCTACTATTTTTTGTTCTCTAACAATATTTAAATCTTTGATGATTTGAGTATATAATTTATCTTGTATCAAGGATCTTTTAGATATCTTATTTTGAACATTCTCATTATAAAAAGTATTGACAACAACACTTGGAGCTATATCTTTAATTTTTTCGGTGATTACTTTACTAGAACTATCTGTTACAATACTGGTAATTAAATCCCTAAACGCAAAGCTAGTATAAGAAAGCTCACGTAAAAATGATAAGAAGTTTTTAGATGTTATATTTTCTTCATCAGATTCTACATAAATATATTCTTTCTTACCCATATCATAGTTATAATTCTTAGTAATACGATCTACTATTTCACTTTTAGATACAAAAGTAGATTGATATTTATCCATAATCTTTTCTATAGTTTGCAATTTAGTGACAGTATTTTCAGTCGTATATAATTTCTGAGTATTATAATCAGTGATAACCTTATGAGTAACAAAATTCTTTAGTATATTTTCGTAATCTTCAATCTCTGATACTTTTAATATATTCGCTAGCTTCTCAATAGAACTAACCTGTGATGTGATATTTAATGTTTTTAACTTCTCATATGTTTTAGCTACATCGACCACAGTAGACATATTGGTAATCTTATTAAATTCGGTAGTAACAGTTTCGATAGTTGAATAATCTAAATTTTGAATATTCATCATATTGTTAATCACACGAACTTTATTAATAATGTCTTCAGTGGAAATATTTTTAAGAATATTGTTAGTTTTGATATATTCTTCAATAGATTCCAGCGAAGTGGACTTGATATTACTTACAGAAGAAATCAAATCTTTTACTACTGTTATGTTGGAAAACACTTCTGAAAGAGAGTTGATTTCTTCGCTAGTAAGTTTTGTTTTACTAATCTTTTGGTTTATTTTTTCTAATGTATCTTCATTAATATTTAGACTAGAAATAGATAATACGAGATTCTTGATATATTCAATTTGCTTTACATCTAATTTATCAAATGTAGTGTTGGATATAACTTCACTTATTTCTCTGAATGATTTACTTTTGACAATATTTTCAATAGAATGATCTGTTACTAATGTTTCTAATATAGATTTATTAGTGATTACTTTTTCTAATACATTAACATTAGAAAGAATTGATTCACTTATTAATGTAATGTCAGAAAAGTCTTTGATAGTATTACTGATTTTTGAAAATTTTTCTAGTTTTTCATTTATGACATCTAATTGTAGTTGTTGTAGATTTTGAATTTGTTTACTGCTAATCTTATTAACGAATTCAATACTTTCTTTATTTATATTAGTAAATAAAGTATTACTCATTAGCTCTATAAATTTCAAATATTTATGGTCAAATTTTGATGTTGAGAGACTATTGATAATATTTTCAGATGTTGTACTGTTGACTAACTGATTGATGATACTAGTGATCTTTTTATAGTCGGTGGATTTGATATCAATTTGCGATGTGAGAATTTTATTAAGATCTTCTCTATTGATAGTCTTAAATGTTTCAATGCCGTATTGTTCAATTATTTTACTTGATTTTAAAAGATTATTGATATAGTCTACTTCTGTTTTATTAAATTGTTTTGTTTCACCAAAAGTAGTTTCATATGTGCTTTCAATTATTTTCTTAAATTGTTTAGCTTCAGTATTTGTGATTAATGTTTCGAAAATATTAGATTCTTGACCAGCAGACAAAGAGTTTATAACATTGACTACTGGAGCAGATATTTCTTTTAAGTTAAGTATATTTTTATCAAATTTATTATCAATTACTAATGAGTTAATTAATGTATTGTTTTCTATATTTGTTTCATAATCATATTTGTAACTAGGATAATTATTATTAAGTTCATAGTTATTAGTGATATATTCTGTAAAGTCAGCATTTTTTACAAATTCATTTAGTTCTTCATAATCTTCAAAATGCTCTTTGATTGCTTCTACAAAATCATCAAATGAATCGTAGAAAGTTTTATTCTTGATTTTTTCGTTTAAAAATTTATTTAAAATAGCTTGTGAAATAGCATAGTAAGATAAGAATTGAGAATATGACATACTCCCGTCTTCATTTTTAATTGAAGATATTTTGGGATTTTCTTTTTCTAATGTCTCAAGAATAGTCTTTTGAACCGCTTTGAATGTTGTAGATCTATTAAGTGAGCTAATATCGTTTGGGTCAATATTAGAAAATACATCTAATCCACCGTTATCAATAAATTGCTTGATTAGAGGGTTAGTTTTTAATGTCTGTAAAGCGATGTCTAAAGTTGTTTGTTGATTCTGTGATTGAAATACAGGATTATTTATCTTTTTTTTTATGCCATCAATATCGGCGTGAATAAATGAATCAATATTAATTTCTGGTGAATTCTTTTTAACAGAATGATAATAGTTCGTTTTGGTAACAATTTCTTGTGCTTCTGATTTTATACTGTTACCATTTAAGGAAACATTAACATCTTTAGCCTCTGTTACTAATTTAGATTGAGATACTTTTGGAACAGATATTTCATTATCGAATATTCTGTCATAATCTTGATCTACTAATACATCATCTTCAGAATCATCTTGTGGCATATATTCTGATTCTAATTTGCCCATAAAAGCAGCCAATCGAGCAGCCATTGGGTCTACAGATACTTTAGGCGTAGATGTAACAATATTTTTAGTTCTTACAAAAATATTTTTATCTTTTATGCTTTGAATTTGTTCAATTTCTTCATAAGATTTTGGTTTTTCAAATGTAGGTATAGATATCAGTTCATTTGACTTACTAGAAGAAGCAAAGTTTACAAATACAGGGTCACCAGGTCTATTACCACTATAATCATCTGTTTTGACAGGGGAATATCTTCTGGAAATTCTTGAATTAGGTAGAGTAGAAGTTTCATCAATAGAAGAAAGCTGATCTGGATTATTTGTATCACCAGCAGTGTATCTTTCTAAAGGCAAACTCTTACCTCGAACACTAGTCATACCTGATAATGTTTCAAAAGAGTCAGAAAGGTTGGAATCTAATTTTTTAGGGTCGATAAACGAATCAGACTTATTAGTGATATCGCTGTAATCGACCCATTCTTTGTCATTGGCCACGGTTAAATTGTACCGTTATTTTTTGATTATTTTATACTTAGAATGATGTGGTTTAATATCATCTGTCTTGACTTTGCGATATTTACCGGGATGTTCCATTGCAGTTCCCATTCCTGGTAGTAATTCGTCCCAGTACTCTTCGGTTTCTGCATCACCAGTTTTTAAATACTTAGATTTTTCTGAAGCAGTTTTATATGCTGGAGACAATCCTAATACTAAAGAACTTGCTGTTGTTCTCAGTCCTTTTAAAGCTAAGGCTGCTCTCTTAGCTAACTGCATAAAGAAATTATTCATTCCAGCAGTTCCACTTGATGATAAAGTCATATATTGAGTATAAGCTTGAGATCTAAGAGCTATTTCTTCATTATAAGAAGCTACTAACTCACTAGTTAATCTTCTCATATCATAACCACCACGAGCTTTAGAGTCATCATATGAAATTTTAGCAGATGCTCTATTCATTTTAACATCTACAATCTTCATTTCAATTGGAATAACAATAACCATATTAGTACCCATAAGTACATGTTGTTTGTTATCTACTTGCTCGGTCTTTATTGTTCTCAATCTAGCTTCAAGAATATTCTTTTCCTGAGCAGATGGAGCTGATTGATCACCTTGTAATGTAGTCTGCATTCCAATAATTCTTGAGCCTAAAGATTCAACTTCTTTAGCTAAATTCAAATAAACTTGAGCAGATTGTGTAGCATCAGCCGGTAAAGCTTGTTGAATATTATTCATATCTACACCTTCACCAGAAAATGGATCAGGAGTTGCAGATAATGAAACGGACCATAACTTCTTTAAAGCAGCAGATTGTTCATCACGTTGCTTTTTCTTACTCTCATATAAGGATACAGCTTCTTCTAAGTCAACATTTCTAGCTGTAGTAGTACCACCTAAACCTGATAATGTATTAGAATCTGTAATAGTAGAAGCGTAAGGGTTGACAACTGGGGCTGCTAATACTTTTCTTAGCAGTTCAACAGATGCGCCTTTACCTAACAATTCATCAAATTGTTCGCCTCTTGTTTTACCGCCGCCAGTTTGCGGAGACATTTTGTTACCAGGTAGTGTCTTGAATATCTGGTCCTTCATAGTAGCACCAACAGAGATTGCGGTAAGCATTCTCCACCAGTTCAAATAAAGAGTACCAAAAGGACCAGACATTGCTCCACGGATAAAACTACTGATGCCATTTAGATAGCCAGATTCTTGCTTCCATCTTTGGGTTTGGAAATCTAGGCCAATTCTAAACTTCTGCATGTAGAGCGTTTCCATTTCTTTCTTACGCCCTTCTTGCATCATTCTGTTCTTAACTAATTCTTGAGCAGCTGAAGAAAATGGTTGAATAATAGCATGTAAAGCTTTTGCTAAATTTTTACCATTTAGTTCTCCCTTGACTCCAGTAAATGTGGATATCAAGCTTTTAGCTCTAGCCATAGCTCCGGGTGCGCCAATTGCTATATTAAAAGCTACTTGCCATAATCCAAGATTAGGATATTCTTGCTCATACTTTTTTAATGCGTCTATTACACCAGATACTAAATCAATATTAGTTCCTAGTTTAAGAAACAAAGTATAGACCATCTCGACAGCTGGTCTTGCGTTGATATTTGAAGTACTTACTAAATCAACTGCAGCTTTGAATATCTTAGATTGAGTTTCAATTGAGATATTGTTAGCTTGAAAACGAGCATAATATAAAGTTCTATAAACACTTTCTGGGATTCCTAAAGCAATAAGATCTGAAGAAATCTTTTGTGCATCTTCGACAATTCTCTTGCCAGATTCTAAATCTTTGTCTATATTAGCGGTAGCTGAACTATCGGACTTTTCTGTCTTAGATAATTCATTAATTTTGGCTGCGCCATCTGTTAATGTATCTTTGACAAAATCCCAGGTGCTTGCTCTTCCTGGAGCTAGTCCTGGAGTTTGAGCTATACGTGTGTTTATATTTTCCATAATTATTTTTTTGCTACAATTTTATAAGTATGTGTGGTGCAGTGAGGACATTTGCCCTGAAGCGCATGACGGGAGCTTTTCATTACTATTCTCTTAGGTGATACTACGGTTACCATTGTCCTGCATTTAACGCAGTACATTTGATGTGTAGTAGTAGCATCGAGAACTTCTTGAGAATTTTCCATTTAAACTTTCTCCTATTCGAATAAATTTTCTATTTACTTTGTACAATGTCCTTTAGAGAAGAACCAAAAATGCCTAGATACGAATTCAAATGTGCATCAGCTGAACGTAAATATACGATCAGTATACAAATCTCAGATTATAAACCGGAAATAGAATGTCCTTGTGGTATTGACGGATGTTTAGCCAAAAGAGTATTTAATATGGTATCTGTAACCAATGGTTTAACGGCTAATGAGAAAAAATTTGGTACAACTACTAACAGAAGAGAAATGGCTGATTATATGAAAGATCAGAAAAAAGTTCGTAAAAACACTTATGATCCTAATAGCAGAGAAGCTAAATCAAATGAAATTTGGACCGGGAAAGAAGGCTTAGATGGTGTTACTTCTATGCCTATACAGAGGAAACAATGATGGAACAAGAACCTGAACAAACATTTATCATTCAAAATAGAACCCCATCGCCGCATTATGTAAGTGACATCAAGCTAAGTTTTGACCCATTACAAGTAATTGATCTTACTTGGGAAGACCCTAAGCTTGTCAAAGCATCGAAAGATCTTAAGAATTCTTTGCGAAAAGGAATTTTAGTACAAATTTCCTCAGATGCATGGGATTCAATTTTATCTCGTGAAGCTGAAAGAGAAAAGAAAGAGATCTTACGTCAAAAGAAGAATTCCGGTTATGAAACTATGGAAATCGATGGTAAGACTATCGAAGTGGAATCATTAGATGCTGAGAAGCCATATAACAAGGATGGAACAGTGTCTATTTCGGGATATGCAAATGATTCCTTGACTTATGCTTTAGCTCTTGATATTGCACAACATCAGGCAGAAATGCAAGGTGACGAGCTATCCGTAGAACAATTTGCTGCAATGGTTAAGTCAGATCCAACTATCGTACAAAGATTAGTAAAATCAACAAGCGTATCCGTGTCTGGTGATATTCGTAAGGGTAGTGCAGTAGTAGCTTCCCAAGATAGCGATGGAAATGTTTCACCAAGAAAAATGAATATGAGCAATCTAAATAAGGATGGCTATATTGCGGGTGGTGATTTTGAGTATAAGACTATTCCCACAGAAGACTTCTTTCCAGATGAAGCAGCTATTGCACATGAGATTGATCTAGAAGCTGATCTAGTGGAGGGCTCAACTCCCTCTTTCAAACGACAAAAGTAATAGAGGATATTAATAAAACGGTTCAGGAAAAATATTCTTGAACCGTTTTATTATTTAAGAGGTATGTATGGAATTAATTTCAGGAAGTGATGTTAGCATTCAATCCTATGTTGAAAGCCCATTAGTATTTTATAACACTACAGCTGGTAATCCAGGTATATATATAGAATGGGATAGATACACTTCCACAGGTGTAGCTAATTATAAAGTATTCCGTTCTTCATATTTTGATGGAACATATACAGAAATTGCCACTGTTGCATATCCTATTAATGAATATGTAGACACAGCTGGTAATCCAAATTCTTATTATGTTATTCAAGAAGTTAATTCTGCCAATACTGTTTTATCAACTTCCCAACCGATATCTGGAGATGAATTACTTATTAAAAGTAGTTTGAGATATGAATTGCAAACATTGCTCAATATACCTATTTATGATGAAGAAATTATTTTCAATGGTAATAGAACAAGAGGTACAGTAGCATTCCCTTATTGGAATTACAATCCTAGACCTGAAGTAAGAATAACTGGATATTCTGAAGATGGTAATAGAGATTCAATGTTCACTTTGTCTGAATATGATTCTATCACTAAAACATTAAATGATACTACAAACTACACAAGTGGTTTAAAGTTCAAGAGTGATTATATGGGTAATATTTATTTCATAAATACTGCTAATAATGCTCAGTCAGTGCATTCCTATGATACTGTATTAGTTTCATATAATATTAGATTATTTACTGGTTCTCATATGAATCACGCCCTAAATATGGCACTTCAATCCGTAAACGCACAGCCAGGATCTAATAAATATCCAACAGTGGTATCAGCTCCATTTTACTATGAACCAGCCTTGATTTCTGGTGCTTGTTATTATTTACTGAGAAGCTTATTAACATCATTGACTGCTAGACAGAAGAGACTGTTATTAGAAGATCCGGATGCTAAGGTTTTTGAAGATTTGAAGAGTTCTGCCACAATGTATAAGGAAGAATTCGACAAACAACTCGAAAAATTACCAATTGCAAGATACCCACGTATTGGAACTATCACTGTTCCAGAATTTAACTTGCCTGGTGGTAGAAGTAGATTCTTTAGATATAACTTTAATATCTCAGGTGCTATTTGATCCTAGTAATAAAATCAACGTCCAAGCTTAATACAATAAAAATCCTACTAGATATAAAAGATCAATTTAGTAGGATTTTTATATTATCTAGCCCTTTTACCATACCTTTAGATGGGAATTACGAGTTTATAAATAATTTGGATAATTTATCTGAATATATTTACATCAAAGATACATGCAAAATAAATAAAGAACAGATAATAAAATTTACAAATATAACTGCAGATGCTAATAAAATATATGCTGCCAACAAATATGATGATATTTTTATTTTGTTCTGTATGATCACTGGCAAAATAAAAACTTCTTTCACAGAATTTGAGCCTGATTATTTAAAATGTGTATCAAAAATAGATAAAAGTGCCATAGACAATATTGATAATGTTGTAAATATCTTATTCAAGGTCGATTCCATAATAGACCCCAAAATGTACAAATATAACAAGCACAAAACAGGCGAATTATATTACACCGGAATTATCATTTGAAATTTAGTATTGCTATTTCTTCTCACATTAATAACACAAAGCAGAGAGATACTGTCATAGGACCTCTCTGCGGTGGAATCCCAGTACATTTCTTTATAGGAGGCTGTGAGAATAGAATGCAAAAATATGAAAACGACATTGTTCATCACTATTGCAATCATAATTCTTTTGATCACACCGCACTAATAGAAATACTGGAACTCAATCTTTACGCTGATTATTGGTTTGTTGCTCATGATACCGTAACTTTTGGTGATAAATCAATAGAAAACATAAATAATTTTGGTCCTGGAGATCATATAAGTATTTCTAAAGTTGGGTGGTGGAATATGGGCTTATTTTCTAATGATTTTATTCAAAGAAATAAAGAATATATTTTGTCATTAAAAAACTGCTCAAAATCACAAGCGATATTAAGTGAAAAGTTCTACAAGAGATTATCACATGAAGATGAATTTTATTGCAACGAAAACGAAATATTAGATCTTGAATATATAGATATTTATAGTGAAGGCTATTTAAGAAAACCAATATATTTCAAATCATTAGATATTACAAAATATCAAAAATATCATCCAGAAAGTTCATTCCTAAAAGATTTGATAAAAACTAATAAATGTATTTAGCAGAATATTTAGATCATTGTAGTAAATCATTATTACTGAATGAAAACATAAATTTTACATCACCACATAATGCCCTATATTTTGATTTATATTCAAGTGATATAGATATAGATATTTATGCTGACAAAACTCTTCTATTTTCATATCAGAATAATATAGAGTCAAATACACATGGATATTTATTAGACATAAAAAACAAAAATATAGAAATAAAAATAAATTCAGGACAATGCGAAGTAAAAGGCATATTTTCAGATATACCAAAATATTACTTAGCACCATATGAAAAATGTAAAATCGAATTATCCAAAACAAATCATAATAAAATAATAACTTTTATATATGATTCTCAAATGATCGAATATGTAAATGTATTCATACAATCGATCAAAAACAAGAAGAAAACATTCAATCTGGTTATGTTTTGTAAAGAAAATGATTACATCCCAGATTATATACTTAAAGATGTCAATGTCATTTATTTCTCTAGTAATTTAGTAGATTATAAGAAGTGGCACAAAACAATCATATATAGTCTGGGATCAATAACATTAGCAGAAGAAATATTATTCTTTGATGTAGACATGTATATTCAATCATCTTTAGATTCTTTGATTAATAGAGTAAAAGTGCTAAATGATGAAAAAATACTTATATGCAAAGAACAGGGTGATCATGGAAATAAATCATTAAAACAGATTATTTCGGATCAACAAATGCCATACTTTAAATCAGAGTATACAAACCAGATATTAGATTTACTTACTGAAGATTCAATACTAATCAATGGTGGAGTAATTGCAGGAAAAAGAAAAGCGTTCTTAAGACTAGAATCAAAATTAAGATCATTTGAGAATTTAGGAATAAATTATCTAAATGAAAACAAAGATGTTGACTGGAGAGAGCAAGCATTGCTAAATATTGCTCTCTGTATGAATAGAGCAATTATAGAACTAGATAAATCTTACAACAAGCAACTCTTTAATGAAAAACAAATATACGGTAGTTTCAATGAACTACTGGAAAATAATATTAACGAAAAAATACTACATTTTAATGGGAATATTGGAAGAAAAATATTTCATAAAATCAAGCACACAATAGGCAAATAAATGAGCGTAATAAAAGAATATTTACTATCAGGTAAATCACTAACTGATTTGAAGCAAGAGTTTAATTTATATCTTAACTTTGATGAAAAATATCCACTAGTTGTATTTGATTACACTATGTTGTCTCCAAAAGATTCAGAGATAACAAAAGAAGCTAGAGGTCTTATTTTAAATACAGAAACTTATGATGTTGTAAGTATGTCATTACCTGCCTTTTATGAACATGATAGTGAATATTCAGCAGCAACATTAAGCGAAATAGATTGGAATAGTTCAAGGTTATTATCCAAGTATGATGGTACTCAGATCACATTATATCATCATAATGGAGAATGGCTATTAGGTACTAGATTTATTCCAGTAGGAGTATGGACAGTATATTCTATCAATAGTCCAAATAACACAATAACCTGGACTGAATTATTTTATGAATGTCTTGAATCAATCAATACATCATTTGAATCATTTACTAAAAATCTTGACAAGAATCTTTGCTATACATTTGAAATTGCCACTCCTAAGAATAAAGGGGCTATTAGCTATGATAAACACATTTTGAAGCTAATAGGAGTTATTAGTCTAATTGATCAAAAAGAAGTGCCTATTGATGATATTCTAGCCTCTTTTGAAGAAGATAATTATTTCAGACCTGAATATTTCAATGTTTACAGTATGGATGAATGTTTAAGATATTTAGAAGCTTATAGTAATCCAAACAAGTATGAAGGTTTTGTTTTAGTAGACAAGCATTTTAACAGAGTAAAGTTTAGAAATAAATTATATGTGGATGGAATGAATTCTTTATCTACTGGAAATGAAATAGATGAGCTCAATCAAATCAATAATAATGTAAGAATGTTTTTGACAATACCTGTATGAAACATAATCTCGTATCTAGAATAGCAAATTTATCTATATGGGCTTACTCTGAATATCAAAGGGTTAAAGATCTATCTTATGAAGAACAATGTCTTAGTCCTATCAATACAATATATCCTGGGATTATAGATAAATTCAAAGAAGGCAAAAGCTTCATTGAAATTATTGTTATTGATAAACCTGAAGATACTCTTAGTAGATTACATTTGTATGAATCTATTATCTATTCTAATATGTAACATATATTATACAATTTATCCTTAATTCTAATTATTAATTTAATGTAACATATATTATACAATTTATCCTTAATTCTAATTATTAATTTAATGTAACATATATTATATATTCATTTTCTTTAAATTTAAGAATTTAATTAATTAATATATATTGAATTTTTTAAATTTAAGAATTTTTAAATTTAAGAATTTAATTTAATAATTTTAAATTACTATATAGTTAATACTATTAATTCCCTTATACTATTGGGTGTAAAAAACCGAACTAATTATTGAATATCGCCTTTGAAGGTAAGGAGGATGTTTGATCTGTATAATGTATGTAGAAATCCTCTTAAAGGTAATATTATGGACGAACTTAATCAGAACTACATGAACACAGCAGAATCTCTTGGCGAATTTGGACAAGATGATATGCCTGTAGAAACAATGGAAAATACAGAACCGAATATCAATCCGGCAATCGAAAGCTTTGTTAATAAGGCAAAGATTAGCAGAACAGATACTGCAGATACAATCCATACTTTTTCAGTCTCATTCAGAACATCAGACAAAATCAAAGAATCAGATGTAATGGAAGGCGTGTTGAATGCTTGTACCAGTTTGAATATTGAGATTGAAAAGTTCTCTTGGCAGAAATCCGCTGATAAAGATAAAAAGTAAGATATAATAGTTTGCAATGGAAGAAATTAAAAATCTAAGAGCATCATTTACAGGTACAGAGAATCCAGATATGCTTATTCCCAAAAAGAATAAGTACGGTCACACTGTTCTATCTACTAAGGTAGACAACGAACCTAATGATGTTATTTCCATTGATATAGATATCGATGAAAATGGGCTTGTAACTGCTAATCCAAAATCAAGCCCATTTGAACATCCTGTTTTTGAAGAATACATCGATAATCTACAACTTAAAATTAATCCTATTCATAATGTCGCAGAAGAAGAATCTGCACCTACTGAAATAGAAAATAAACTAAGCAATATTGAAAGAATGCTTGCTACTTTCGACGATGATGAAATAGAAGTAAAAAATAATGATAGAGTATGCAGCTCATGTAAATCTTCTATCAATAATACATGTAAATTTTGTCCAGAATGTGGTAATCAGCAAATAAGTAAATTTTGTAGTCAATGTGGCAGTTCATTTAAGCCTAATGACAAATTCTGTTCTGACTGTGGGAACAAAAGATAGCAGGAATAAAATACCTTTATTCTTGAATTAAGTAATTATGATCAAGAAATGGTACGCCACTGCTAAAGAATGCACTTCTCTTAGAAAAAACACTCTAAGAGCAGACCTATGTTTGTGGATAGATGATATTGAAAATTTCACAAACAAAAACACAATGGAATCTACAGTTAAGTCTATTCTTACATCTGCTGTGATTAAAGGTTTAGACATTATAGGTATAGTAAATACTGCAGGACCTCACATTGGGTTAGTTGCTAAAGAAATGGCTAGAGTACAGCAGATGGATATTACTGTTGTTGCTGGTCAAAGTTATACTACATCCGACAAACAAGAATTATTTATTTATAATTTAAATAAACCAATTCAACAAGGGTTGACTACCGCTGATGCTTGTAATCTAGTTCATAAGTCTAGAGGCTTTGTAATGGCTAGAAATGTTGGTAAAAGAAAAGCACAAGTTCTTAATAAACTTGTAGGCTCTCCTTCAGCCCCAGACGCTATCGAAATTTTCAACGCTAAGGCTGGATCTTATCAGGATGTTGATATAGATTTCCCAAGATTTGTTTCATCAGGAGCTTTATCTGCTAATGATCTAGAACAGATGAATATTTTTACTTTATTAGATAGAAAAGATGCGGTAGAAATGGGATTTTTAGCTGAAGAAGAAGGCGTAGATTACACACCAAAATACCTTAAAGGGGTTTAATAATGGCTAGAGCATACTGTACCGTTAATGATGTAAAGAAATATTTACCACCAAATGTTGTTCTAGAAGGTGAAAATCCTGTCCCAAATTTCCGTAATCCATCTCCAGAAACAGCATCTAATATTGATGTAGATTTTTTTATTCAACAAGCATCAGCAGAAATAGATGGTAATTTAGCTACACAATATGATGTACCATTGAAACAGGTAAATCTTGGTGGAGAAATAAGCTATCCTCATCCTCTCCCTGTCATATGCGCAATTATGGCTGCTAATTTATTTTATGCTCAAGGTTTACAGGGAGCTGATAGACAATCTTCAGAGATACAAAAAGAAAGATTTGATTGGGCTATGAATGAGCTAATCAGAATTCAAAATGGCGAATTGAGATTGTTTGGACAAAGAAATACTCGTGGAGATAGATTCGTTCGATCTACATTGAGAGGGGTTCCTGTAAATCCAGCCGAAGGCAAGAGATCTAAGGGAAAATCACAGTAATAAATGGTAGAAAAAATCTATGATACTTTAAAAGGTATCTTATATAACGATTTGCCCAAAGATGCAATTGGCAATGTTGTAATTTATGACAGACCAGTAAGAAATTGGTTCATTGGTGATAGAGATGTAAAACCTGCAAATCTATCTATCATGATTTATTCCGCCAATTTAAATATTAAAGATATTGCATTTGGATTACAGGAATACGAATATAAAATAATTATAGGCGTAGATGCTGGGGCAGATGAAACTGAATTGTCTGAAAGAATTGCTCTTGAAGGCAGTAGATTGATTATTACCGCACTTCGTAAACATAGAAGAATTTGGGTAGTAGACTTATGCCCGATATGTAGCAAGCAATCATTATCTCCTGTTCACTTTACATCCACACATCCAACTATTTTAAATAGTTATGTATCTACAGCTACTACTAATTTTCAAAATTCTTGGAATATAACACATACTAATGCTTATCCAGCTCCGGCACTTCCAGCTTCAGGTTTAGCTACAGAAGCCTTTTACTTATTGTATGAAGATGTAAGAAATAACGTAGTAGTAAATAATTTACCTACAGATGCTAAAAATAATATATTATCTATGCAAAAAGACAACGTAGAACCTATTAGGATGCTTTATGATTGTGTAGTTAGTGATAATAAGCCCTCTGATGATGGAAGAGGACAAGCTTTATTAAAAACTGGACAAATTACATTTACAGCTAAAGAGGTTGTAAAACAAACTATTTATGGTCCTGATAACGTACCAAGTACTGCATATTAAAAATGAGTAATATGACCCGAACAGGCTTAGAATACATTACTTCTATTCTAGGCAAAGCACAAAAATATGTTTCCGATAGTGTAGGAACGACTTCAGTAAATTTTAAGTCTAGACTACATTTAGAAACAACTTTGTCTTATTTAAGAGGGTCAACAAAATTTCATGATGATGATTATGCAAAAAACTTCTTACAATATGAAACTCCAGAAAATGTTGGATTAGGTCTTTTTGGTACTGATTATAAAATTGATCAAAAGAATGTTCATCCATTTTTAGAATTTCCTCAATCTGGTTCTTATAACTGGTTCCCTGGTTATTATGGACCACCTAGTACTGAAGGTTGGGGATATTGGGAATATAATGCTTGGGCTGGTTATATTCCAGTAAATAACAGTGGTGTTCAATTTTACACCACTAATTTATCAGAGCCATCTTCTGGTAGTGGAAGATTAACTCAGCAATCACCCGTTAGATATTCAGCTCCATCTTATTTAAGAGTTCCATTCTTTTCTTCTGCTAGATGGCTTTCTATAAAAAATACCACTGGATTGACATTCACAAATACATCAGATTATAGTTTGACATTAACCTTGGATAAAAATCTTTTCTTAGGTATACAAAGATATGATCATATAACAGATGTGGCTATGGACTTAAAGTTCTATTCACATGCATATCTAATACAAGGTTATAACACAACTACTGATACATGGCAGCCAGCAACAGGTGTCATTCCAATAGGTGATATGTTGTTACCTTTAGACTATAGTATTACTGATAATGGTAATACATGGTTACTTAAGTTCAACTTTAACTTAGGTCCTGGATTTTCTTGGGGTCCAGATAAATATTGGCATATTGCTGCATATTGGTGTAGTAGAGATGATATGTCAGTTATCAATTTTGTTAATAAAACAAATACCTTTACACCTACTAGTCCAAATATTCTTGTATGGAATAGAAAGAATTTTTTCATAAAATCATTAAGATGTGGATTTGATTTAGATCCTACTTATGAAAATTTATCTGATCCTTATCTAGTATCTAATAATAAGACACATAACTATCTTTATGATGGTGAATATTCTGATTTGACCGCACCAGACAAATATAGAATAACAAATAATTTTCCTTCGTATGATCAAGGTATTGTAAAAAGTTATAACAATATAGCTCAATTATCTATAGATGAAATTTTGCCTGTTGTGCTGGCTGGATACAATAAAGGATTAGATGGGCAAGATCCTTATGTAGAATATAAATCTTTTATTGGTAATCCTATTCATAAAGATTTTATTTCTAACAAATATAAATACTTACCAGTAGTTCCTAAAGAATATGATATTCTAGTAACCTTATATTTGATTAAAGCTCCGGGATATTTGTATGGTGTAGTAGAAGGCAGTAATCAGACATTTATTCTTTCACCTGACCCTGAAAATCCAATTGAAAATAATATTATTTATATCAATGAAATAATTGAATTTGATCAACCATTACCTAATTATGCCCAGAAAAATATTGGCGATGAAGATGTTGCTAAAATATTAGTTCCTGGATTTGCTAATGCCGTAGACTTTTTTAGAAGTTTAGATTTAACAGATACATTTAGAACATCTACTTTTCAAGCTATTATTGATTCTTTTAACCAAGCATCATTAACAGATTCATTACCTAGCGATTTTTCTTTTGATATTAATAAGCAGAATCTATTACATTACAACATCAAAAAACCATCTACAGAATTATTACAAAATGCAAATAATGAAGAACCAAAAGCAATTCAATTTGATATTTATGGAAGAGAATCAATTAAGTCTTTAGCGGTAAAACAGCCATCGACTATTTTAGGTTACTTAAAATCTGATGAATTAGATATAACTAATGAGACTCTTAGTTCATCAGAAAATTTCGAAGTATATTTAGAACCATCATATCTATGTGAGGTAGTGGGAGATAATACTTCTGGAAATAAAGTTGGTGAAGATTATACTTTTAGATTATTACTAGAAGATAGTAATCAGAATGTATTACAAAAAGATCTCAAGATTATGGCTTCTAAGTATTTTCTTTCTGATCATGAATATAATAATAGAGTTAATCAGCAACTTAATACTATCGGATATTTCAAAAAAGGCACAGAAGCAGAAAGAACATCTATTAGTGATGGCGTTCTTGAAAATATTGATAGCTGGAGACTACAAGGATATGCTGGAATTATCCCTGATTTAGAAATGGGTAAAGCTAGGCAAATTAAAACTAAAGTTGTAGCTCCTCCAGATTCAACAAAAATATCTGAAGCTGATTTTAGAAAAAAATATGAAAATTTAGGTTATACATCAGCACAAATAGATGAAGAAGTATTGAAGTTCCTAGAAGCGGGTGGGGAATTTTATGATGTTAATAATAGTCAATATCCTGAATCCTGGGTCGCATTAAAGAATTTAGGAGTTTGTGTAGCTCAATATACTTTTGATTCAACACCGTATTGGAATATTAATCTTAACTCTTATTTTGGTGAGAATATTGCACCTGTACAAGACCCAGATCCAGAACCACAGAAAATAGTTGCTGATTCTTTCACCATTGCTACAAGTGGTATTACTATCGGAGATCTTGAAACATATGGTACAGAAGCTAAAGTATCTATAGATTCTGCTATCAATAATACAGTAGGCGGTAGTAATAAACTTATATCTGATTATATTGCAATTAAGATATCACCTACAGTTAACTCTAATATTGAAAGATTCGATGTAAACTTAAAAGCAATATTAGATTCTGGTAAAACAAAAATACTAAATTCTGAATCAACTATAAAATCTCATATTTATTTAGATAATAATGGATTGCCTGGAAATAAGTTATCATCCGGAAGTGAAATTAAATTTTCAGATGTAAATATCAATACATATAATTCTGAAACATTTATACTTCCTTATAGCTTGTCATTCAACAAAGATTATTGGATAGTATTAGAATTATCAAGTCCTGCGATTGATGGAACATTTTATTTAGAATGCAATACAACATCTAATAATATTGCTACTATTTCAAATTCAGTCTGGGCAATTTCTTCAGGAACTGCATATATAAAGTTCTATCAAATAGATACAGAAATATTAGGTAGCTTTAACAGAAGCTCATTAAACATTACAAAATATTTGCCTGGACCAAATAAAGATAGAGAATTCTCAGATATATATTATGTAGATGGTTATTGGAACTATATATGTAACAAGTTAGATTCTCCACAAAATCTTTACATATATCCAAGAGCTTTTAGGAATGATTCAAATGTTTGGCAATATGCTCCAGTAAGTAATGATATATATGCTTGTATCAAATATTTATCTAATGGACAAATATACACCATTACAAATAAAATCTTCTCAGCATCTCCTAAATGGCGTATTAAGTGGTATCAAAAAGATGCAAGCAATTATCATATTGTTGATACTACATCTTTTACTCCATTCTTAGATATTACAGAAACAAGTATTGATTATCCTAATGCTGATGATAATTTAGATAATCCTACATATGTTAATGCAGTAGCTATTGGTAATTTTACTCCATTATATTCAGAAACATATACTTTCAGATTTACAGCAAACTCAGGTATTAGAGTATATATCGATAATGATTTAGTAATTGATCAATGGAATAATGTTGGACAAAATATATTTACTTATGCATTAAATTGTTTGAATAGCAATACTTATAATGTTAAAATAGAATATTATTATACTAATACTACTATCTCTGGTGCTGCTTTTATTTTGAAAGCGCAATGGAGCAGCCCTACACAAACTTTAACATTGATTAATTCGAATTCATCAAATAGTCAAACACCTAATCCAGTACAAATTGGATCACACAAGATTGACAAAATTTTATATCTTAGGGTTGGCAAAACTATGGAAGAGTTAGACACTCCTACAAATGGTGCTCCTCCTGGTGATAGATTAATATTTAGGAGTATATAAATATGGATGTTAATGGCTACTCCGCATATATTATGGATTTATTGGTTAAAAGAATCAATGAATATAAGTCAACTCTTGATTATAATGTTGCTCTAAAAGAATATGCTCTATCAACATTAACAGAAACTAGAAATTTATCTTTAGGATATGGATGTGCTAATATAGAGCAATCTTTATCCGCTAACATCAATCAAACTATGATTTTAGGTAAAGGATATGCTTCTGGTGATAATGGACTAAATTATTCCATTATAAATTCCACAGAATTAGGCCTAGATTTATTTACACAATTAAATACTGGGGCTATTTACTATAACTGTTATGCTTTTGGCACAGTATATTTGACATCTTATTTTAGCACTGTAAGAGTATTTAATATAACTAGTAATCTTTCAAGAGGCGGAACCACTAATTCAGGCGATCCATTATTGATATCTAAGGATATTTCATTAGAGGATGCTATGAGTTTGAATATACCTGATGCTCCTACTCCTGCTAATACAGGCCCATATTCTGAATTTTATAGCATACCAATATTTAGATTTGTTATTGATATAAATGAATACAATGGAGATATTCTTACTTCATCCTATAATGTTTACATTAAAGATATAAGAAAACAAAGGGGAGTATTTGGATTCAGTGAAGAAGATTTAGCATTTAAAATGACACCTTCTATCATAAGAGCGGAATCACTTACTTTAGAACAGTATAATACACTATACAATAATATCAAAACTATAGTTAGAGAATGGGTTTTATTACCCGATTGGAACCCTTCATTCTCACAATATTGGCAGACATCTCCATATGAACTGCCAACAGATCTAAGAAATTTTATTATTAACGACTTGAACATGGTAATATAATGGCTGTAAATTCAAAAATAGAAGAAGTAGTAAAAACAGTATCTAATACAATAGGTGAATTGCACGAATCTATTAGTGGTGCAATTGGTGATGAAAAAACTCCCGGTACATCTGTTTTTGAAATTAATAATCTGTTGTCAATTGCTGAAAATGGCATACCTTATTTGGGTGTAATTGAAACATCTCCATTATCTTTTGAGACTTCTTACAATCCTTCTGATGGAGATTATATTGTAAACTCAGGTGGTCAAATAGGATATCTTGGTAATGTCGTTATTGTCCCTTCTCAACGAATAGGCATAAAAAAATATTTTTCAGCCACATATCCTTCTACTCATGTTTACGGTATTGTGTTAGCAGTTTCTCATACTGAATTGGAAAGCGCTTCTACTAATCTAAACGCTACAGTATCTGAACAAGCTAGTATTTCCGCTACCAAAATAAAGCTAGATGTCATTCCAGATAATCTAACATATCCAGTCAAAGCTTACATTGGTACTAAACTATATTTATTTACTGGTGTTGAATCATCTACATATCTAAATATTGACACAACATTTTCATCAGTAACATCTATCATTTATAAAAATACACCTATCAGTTTTGTAATAGAGCCTAGAATAAAATCTATTTCTGGTCCAGCGGTTAGTACAGCATCCTTATATCCAGCAGACTTTAAATATTTTCCATTAGTTCCAGACAATCATGTAGAATTATGCAAAATAGTTGTTGAAAATCCTAATGACCCAACTATCACAAATGCTTATCAAATACTTAGAACAGCTTTAGATATGCCAAATGCAGATTCTAGTACTTCTATATTGGGAGACTCTGAAGATAGAAGCAATGTTTTGTCTGCCTGTTCAAATGCATTACAAGACTTAAATTCATTGAAGAATATCGCTGGAATTAATACTCTAATACAATCTTTGATAAATTTCACTAGAGCTAAATCAGGATCACAAGTTAGTTTTAAAAGATTCTGGAATTTACAACCTTTTAGACCTACCTCTTTATATAATATTGGTAGAAGTTTTAACGGTTTAGAAAGATTCGATTTTGATCAAAAATTTACAAAAGCATATTATGATGAAACAGAATCTGATCTAGTACATACATTTGCTATTTTTAGAGGAGATCTGTATGATTCAACTAGTCCTGTAATGACTGGCTCTACAGTTTCGAATCTTACTTTGTCATCTTATAACACAACTTCTGATTATTCTACTATTACTACTGGAACATATATTTATGGTGTTTCTACAATAACAAATACGGGTGAAACAGCAATAGTAAAGAATTCTCTCATATCAAAATCAACATCTACTGATTATTTTATGAACGAATTATCTTGGTCAGGGTCATCTAATGCTCGCTTTTATCATGTGTATAGAAGATCTACTAATTCTTCAGAGTCTATTGATTATAGAATAACTCCTGTAAATAGAATACAAGGCCCGCCTAAGTTTAGTAATGTTCCGATTACTCCTACTGCTCCATACACATTAGCAAATACATTCGTAGCACTTAAGTTTATTCCTACAAATTCAAGTTTGTCAAATGGAGATAAAGTTTATTGTGGCGGAGTAAGATTACAGATTCATAGATCTGCTACAACACTTACTAATCCTAATGCTGGTTTTGAAATTAACATATGTCCTGATGCTGGTGGGGAGCCTAATACTGACTTTCCAATAACACAAACAGGTAATCTTAAATTCGGTTCTATCTCTACTACATCTGATTACTATTCTGTAGCTTTTACTAATGGTGCGAATCTATTAGTGGGAACAACATATTGGATTGTTATTAAGGTTCCAGTAGCAGCTATTCCGGCTACAACATTCTACTTTGGTTCCATAACTTCAGGAACGAATTTAGTCTATACAACAAATGATCCTTTTAACTCATTCTGGACAGCTGCTTCTAATAGAACAATTTATTACAAGCCATTAGGTTTTATTGATAATGGTATTGCTCCATCTAAGACTATTACCAGAGGCGTAAAGTTAACTGAAGATATAGCTCACATTCCCTCTAGATTATCAGTATATGTGCCTCCTGTAGAAACATTAACTAATACAGGCTTGCCATCATATAATTTGCAAGGAGAACTAGTTACTTCTACTATTTTAGAAACATTTACAAAAAATGATTTAGTAGTAACTGTAATAGCCAGAAACGGTGAAAATGGCACTCCTAAATCTTTATCTATCACAGTTCCTAAAAACACAGCAAGAAATACTAGATTTCTTTTGGGTACTGCTACAGATTTATTTGATAGAGTTGATGAAGTATATGTAAATCCAGGTACAAATTTGACATTGTTTACAAGTGGTTTAGTCAACTGGTCAATATATGATTTAATTACGGTTGAAACGGTCCCATAATGCCTTACACAAATGAATTTAGGAATTTTTATTCTAATCTTTCTTTAAATAATGGTTTCTCTGATCTATTATTTATTGTTAGAGATGAATTTTATGAACCTGATTTTGCATTTAATCCAATTGCTCTAGATTATAAATATGTTGTTCAACCAGCATCATTAACTTTAAATACTGAACAATCTTCTGAATTTGACAAAAGATTAGCTGGTGAAGGTCCATTACCTAATACTTTTTCAATAGCTAAACAAACATTGAAGTTATCTATGGATATGCCTGTTAGAGCTAATATATCTGGGTGTGTAGAAAATGGATTTGCTTCCTTATGGGATTTTGCAGTTCATGGATATATGGGTACTAAAACAGGAGCCATATCTTCTGTAGAGCCAGTAGTATCGTCTTCTATAATCGCAATCGGAACTACACAACTTATAATTAAAAATATGGTGGAGTTTTTACCTTTTACTCTACCTAAACAAGTTACTCTAGCTTCTTTTGATAATTCAGAAGTTAATGAAAACGTCACTATAACTAATATTAACAAAAATACAAGAACCGTTACTTTTCAATCTCCCACTACTATTCAACGCACTACTAGTAAGACATTTATAGTAGGAAGAGACCAATATGTTGATAAAGATCCTACATTTTCTCTTTTATCATTAAGAGAAGGATTAATATCTAACTGTGCTGTCTCAAAAATAAGCTTAAATATTACATCTGACAATGATTTAAGTGCAAATGTAGAGATTGAATCATCTTTTTTAAATAGAAGCCCACAAGCCTATTTATATAGCAATTTCGAGACATTACAAAATAATATAAGAAAAATCCCAGGAACAAGAGTAATACATGGAAGTAATACTAGGTTGAATTACATTTCAGCTAATCCTGGTACATTTGGTTTAGCTTTACCTTTGGATGATAAATTCTTTAACGGTTTTCAAGGATTGAGTATTTCTTCTTTTTTAGTGAAAGAAATTGATATAACATTGGAAAATAATTTTGAAGAATTGTATTGTCAGCCATCTGTAAATACATCTAGATTATCCAGACAGAGATATAATGCTCATCCTATTGCTTTTTCTTGTAATGGTCAAAAGTTATCAGGAACTATCAAATATATATCTCCTTTAGCTCCACATACATTTGCTGAAGTTATGTCTGGTAGTAGTAGTATAAATAATGGCGGTATAGAAATAAATTGTGGCGATTTTAAGTTAACGTTGAGAGAATTAGCCTGGTCAGTGGGAGAGTCTAGTATGGATTCTACTGGACAAATTATTAAAACTGTAAAATTCTCATTGTTATCAGAAAACTTTACTACATTGCCTATTTTGGAATATTCGAATAATTATTAATCATGAGTATATTTATTGATCCTAATCAGACCTTTCCTATTACAGTTAAATTAAAAATCACAGGGAAAATTGATGATATTGCTACTTCTATCAAAATCTTAAAGCCTGATGAAGATGGTGATGATGTTTTGGAAATTGTATGCGATGTTACTGGAAGAGATTTTGATACAATGTCTAAAATTTTAGAAGAAGCTACTATTATTAATGCGGTGACAGGAAATCCAATGGTGAGAATTTCTGTATTCTGTAAATTAATTCTCCTTAATTTCTTCAAATCCTGGAATTTAAAAGATTCAGAAACTAATAGACAAATTCCAATTAATCTAGAAACATTGGGCAGGATGAGATACGAGATAGTTAAGGCATTAGCTAAAGAATGGGTTAGAATTACTGGGGCGAAATGATTACGTACTTAACAAATACTTTTAACCCTTCTAGCGCTTCTAATAACACTGCTTATATATTAGGTATTCCAGCAGTTAATAAAAGTATATGGAGTAGTTTATATGCTAGTGTTGAAACATCTAAAATTCGCACAAGTAAAGTAAAAAAAGATATTTGGAGATGGGATTTATTTAAGTTTGGAAGCTTATTGCCTGTTGTATATGATGATTTTACAAAACATTATTATCTTGATGCTGTAGAAAGTTTTCATCCATTTTGGGTTTCTTCATTTTCAGACAATACAGGATCGCAAATATTTTCAGGTGTTCAAACTGGTTTATCTGTTAGCCAAGTTAATATGCCTAGATATGGTGAACAGAAGTATAGTGGGACTTTTAAGTATAGTCCTTTAGTAACAATAGAATCTTCTAACTCTGCAACATACAAAGGTGTACCAGAAGTTTTAGAATCAGAAAAGATATTATATTCCGCTTGTGTAGTACCTTTATATCCTATTATGCTTGCAACTAGTATAGAGTCACATTTATCGTATGGTCCTGCGTTTTTGTCCAGCATAACTATTTCCGTAGATGGATCCAGTAAATTACAACCTGTTGTATTTACAGCATCTTTTGTTGGTGGTAAATTTTTAGTCAAGCCATTTTTGGATAAAACAAAGCCTAATGTTTACTCATTTGTTCCTAAAATAGATGAAAATACTCAAAGTCCTACATCAGCGCAAGAACCTACCACAAATTTTTTACCTTATAGATTCTGCAATATTATAGATTGTTTGATTGACTATAAAGCTCATACATCTGTTGATAATTTATATAAAGCTGTAAAAAATAGATTTAATACTAAAAAAGCCCCCACATATAAACTAGTCAAGATGGATCTTGAAATTTCTAATGAAATCGATTTTACATATACAAATCCTACAGATATTTCAGGCAGCTATTTAGGCGATCATGTCGGTCCGAAATATGCTTCATTAAAAAGTAGAACTGTACGTGGAAGTTTTACTTTTTTTTGCGAAGAAGAAATATTAGATATAAGCAATTCTGGAGCATTAACACTATATTTTGGTGGTTGTTTTTTCTTCCCTATGGATAATATCGAATGGCAACAACCTACACACGAAATATCTTCTGAAAGCGGTTATTATCATACATTTAATTTTGTTGCAAGATTAGCTAATGGTGGTGTAATTAATCCTGGTTTATCTGATATAACTAAAGATGCAAGAGTAAGTGAATTTGCTGTCCCATTCAAGGATGTAAAATGACAAAAGACGAAGCATTAGAAAGATTATTGCAGTTAATTTCTTCCGATAATCAAGAAAACTCTATTCCCCCAAAAGCAAAAGATGACGAATACATTATTAAGATTGAATTAAATGATAATTCAATCTTGTTTTGCTGTGAAGATTTAACTTGGGAAGAAGCCTTAAGAATAGAAGCATTATCGTTTAGAAAAGATGATGATGAAATTTATTTTAACGGCGAATATGAAAAAAGAGAACTAATCAAAAAAGTCTTAAAATGGATCTATTCAATTAGCGAAAATAGAATTGAATATAATGATATCTATGGGACTTTATTATCTAAAATTTCTCAGCCATACATTGAATCATTTTGGTCTGAATATTACAAAAGAATTACTCTAGATGCTAAAGAAGCTAATTCTATATATACATCTGCCCTTAAATACTTTAAGGGCGAAACACAAGACGGTTATCCTGTGCTGCCCTTAATTATAGAAGTGGACTATATGACAAAAGGGATATTGACTATGACAAGAGATGAATTTAAGAAAATGTCAATATCCGATTTTGAAAGATTACAATTAATTATGACCGCTAGATCTGATGCTTTTGGTTTAGCTCCACAACAAATGATGGATAATCAGACTATTCCACAGCAAAGTAATGTATCTGATGAAATGCTACAACAATACATGTCTAGTATGCCAAAAATCTAGTTAACTTCTATACCCATTTCTTCTAGCATTGACTTAAAATCATCAGCTGAAATTTCTTCTGTATCTTCTGGTAATACTTCATCACCTTCTGAATCAGGATCATTCATAATATCTTCAGCTTGATCTAAATAGTGAGTGGATAAATCTTCTTCACCCTCTTCATCCAAAAGAGCTGACACTTTAATAAGTCTGGTTATAAGTTCGTTTTTCATTTAATTAATTTATCTAAATGTTCTGTATTTTCTTTATTTTTTGATTGCTTGACAACTAATTTATGAGGTCTTGAAAGAATCTTAATTTCTTTTAATTCATCTTCAGGTAAATCAGAAGGATTGTCAATATATACAAATACAGCATTACTTGAAATACTTTTTGTAACATTGTGGATTCCATACATGCCTAGAAATTTTTCAGAAATCTCATCTACAATTTCATCAAATGCATCTCTAAGATCATCGTCATCTTCAACACTATATTTACTTTTCTTACGATCAGCAAATTCACCCCTATTAATCTTGGGATAAAAATCAAAATCCCTATCTCTCACTAAAATACCTCAATCAATTTATAATATTTGATTCTTCTAAAAGTTATATCGAACCTTTAAATTTAATTTTACAGAAATTTATGTTACAATCTAAAGTTCATCAACAAGTTTTTTGAATTCAGTAACGTTATCATTTAGGATTTTATAAATTTGTCTCTTTTCATGCTTTCTTCGTGTTTTTAAAACAAAGTCTTTACTTATTTGTAAAATATCTGAATTTTGTATATTTGTAAACAATTCTTCTTTGACTATACTCATCATTTTTTGTTTCATATTACTGTCAATGAAACCAGGAGACTTTTCTTTAATTTTACGTAATACTTCTACAGCATTTGTTTCAGAAGTAACTCCTAAAATTTGTAATAAATTAGGCTTTCTTTGCATCAAAAATGCTAATAAAGAAGTAGCACAATAATTAAGTAATACTGAAGGCATAGATTCTCTATGTAATGATAATAATTGAGCTGGAGCTTCAACTCTCTGATTAAGATATTCTTTTTGTACGAAATCATCCGCACTTTTTTCATCAACAACATTATTGCTCAAGATTGCAAGAATATTATCAGTGATTGCATCTTTATCTTTACTTAAAATATCATTAACATCTTCTTTATATTGAGCTTTTACAGATTCTGGCAAATTAGCTCCAAATTTTTCTTTGACAGCTATTTCAATAAAAACACTCCAAATTTGCTCTCTTGATAACATTCTTCCTGAAGATTGCTTGAATTGATTAATATTATTGATAACATAAGGAAGTATATTCATTATGTTATGCTTGCTGTATGATTTATCTGGTTTTCTTTTATTCATTCCAGGGTCTAAAGCATGAGCAAATTCATGTAATAAAACATCAACCATTTTAGGAATCATAAATTTTGGGAATTGAGGGATTATAAACATATTTTTTGTTTCTGGCTCATAAGACCCTATAGCTCCCTCAAGTCCACTCTCATCATTAGGATCTATCGCTGCAAATCCGGATACAAAACTATTGAATGGAGAATTTTGAAGTTGGGTATTTAATTTGTCAAAATTTACTACCATATTATTGCCGACAGAATTGGCTGAATTAACAATAATATATTTTAAATATTCATCCACCTTGAAATTAAGTTCATACCCTAATCCATCTTCTATGTATTTTTGAACATCTATATATCCATATTTTGCGATCTTATACCACATTACAATAAATCTCCATACGACTCATAAAATTCCTGAGACGCTATTCTATATACTTCTTTACAATCAGGCATAGGAGAAGCAATAATATCCCCTGTTTTTAGGGACATCAATCTACCCCACTTAGCTACGAAACATAAATCTTCTCCATGATATTTTGTTGCTAATACACTTCCAATTGGCATGTATATAGCTCCTTTTTCATGATAATAAAAGAATTTGTACCTTTTAAAAAACATATCTTCAGGAACAATATATTTTTCCTGATAAGATGTTTGAATATTCTGTACTACAAAATCACCATCACAAGCATAATTTGTGGTTTCTAATCCATCAGCTGTCCATGTTTCTATATATTCACCTACAAAAGCTCTATATACATAAACTAATGATGATTTGTTATATATCTTTCCAGAGCTTTGTAATAATGGATAAAATTCACCATATGCTTCTTGCTGAGTCATATAATAATATTCTATATAATTATCAAATATCCATACAAAGAAGAAAGATATAGTAATGTGTAGAAATATATATATACTATAACTCTTTTTCAGGTTAATAAATGTCAAGAATCAAATCAGCTAAAGCTACTTTCGATAAGCTTATTAAATACTCAGAAATATTAGATAACAAAGGTGAATTTTCTTTATCTTCTTACCTTACTACAGTTTCTAATTACCATGCAAAAATAATCACATCTCAAACTGAACAAGATGAAGAAATTGAAGTAGATGAAGATATTGTTCCTCCAATCAAATCTAACGATCCAAATACTTTGCAACCTAATCCTGATGCCGAAATTCCAGAAGTATTAAATAGACAAAGATTACATGATGACTTAGGTTTACCATTCTTAAAATCCGATAGTCTAGGAGAATTTGATGAAAAAATATTTCATCATAAATCAAACTTATCTTCATTTGGGCCTGAAAAAGATAAAGAAGTTACAAGTATAGCTAATTCTTTATTAAGTATTTTGAAATCTAAAAATACTGTTGAAGAGGGATTAGTTGAAGCTCTTACATATCTTCAACATTCAGTAGAACCTTATAATGCTAGAAAACAAGAAGAATATTATCACCAATTTACTCATTTTAATTATGCACTAGGGCTTGCACTTGCTTATTATTACAATAAAAGTGTTTTATTAGGATTAGAATATTTTGCTAGAGAATTAAATAGTCCAGAAAAAATAGCTATTTATGTCATGAGCCGTATTAATATGGCTTTAAAAGTTGAATCTAAAGATAGAGAAACTGCAAAATCTGACTATGATAAATATATGAAAGTTTTTGAAGAGGAATATAAACAAGATCCCGCTACTGTTCAATCATTAATTTCATTTATCATTAGAAATAATTTAAGTAGTAGTTTATTGCAATCTTTTGATGTAATGAATAATGATCAAATATTACAAATCTATAAAGTTCCTATTGAATCCACTTTAAATAAAATAGATGAACTTAAAAGTAGATTTCAATATGCTATGAAAAATGGGTTTGATACTTTTATTAAAATAGTAAGCTTACAACCAGATGACAAATTTACATTTAATACAAACGTTTATTATAAAGATATAAGACAAGCAGAAAGTGTTATTAATTCAAGATTTAATTTATTAGGAGATAAATTAAAAGAAATTTTAGTAGCTTATTATGATGAGTTAAAAGATTATGGTATTGATAAGCTAGAAATTGACAAAGAGAGAGCTGTTAAGTTATGTGATACTTTTAAACCACAGACTGTAGTTGATATACTCAAATTAGCACATATTAAAAAATTAAATTTCAATAATAATGATCGTTTCGGTGCTGATGCTATAGGATATGCTCTTGATTCCGGGGTGTCTTTTGAAGAAATACAAAACAGCAATACATATTTTAATATTGCAAATTTGACTTTAAAAAACAACAATCTTATTAATAGTGATAATGACTTAATAACTCCAAATTATGAAGATGAAAATGATATATCACCTTATTCTGCCAGCAAAACTATGACTTTGATTTCTTCTGTTAAAAAACTTGATGATAATTTTAAAAGAAATCCAGAACTTTATGCACAATTCATCCAAAATTTAGCTGATAATAATATAAGCATATTTTCATTTTTTAATAAATTATATATAAAAGATAATGAGATTTGTAAAACTTTATCCGGAATAAACCCATCTGTAGTGCTAGAATATTTTACTAATAATACTCTAGCAATATATAACAGTGGGACAGATTATTTGAAATTCATTATCAGAGAATTAAAACCTGAACAAATGAATTTATCACCAGAAGAAATCAGATTAATAAAATCTCATGGTACTGAAGGTGGATACGAAAAAATAAATAAAATAAAAGAATATTTTCCTAATATTTACAGTATTCCTAATTATGGTTTATTCATACAATCAATTATTAATAACTACTGTGTTTTCGATCTATCTAAAGAAGATAAAATTAAATTATTAGAATCATTTAACGAAGATACAAATAATACTGAACACCCTATTGATGTAAATAGAACAGCGAATAGATTTGTATTCTTTGATAATGATTACAGTTATGATTATATTCTAGGCAATTTATCTTTAGTTGGTTTAGATTTAAGATTTGCAAAGTTTATTGGTCAAGGATATAAAAATAGTAATAATAAAATTCTTATTGAGACAAATAAAATCAAAGTTTTAAATAGAAATATCATTCCTTTATTAATGTTCTTTGGTTTTAAAGATGCTGAATCTTTCTATAATAATTTAAATAATTTAGAAAAAGATGGCAAAAAATATACTTTCGATGATTTATTGCATGTTTTAGATTTAGAAAAAATAGAAAATGCAAAAAAAGCTATTGAACAAAAATTTCCTAATCTAACCCCAGATAATGAAGAATATAATTTAGTCTCTTCTCTGCTTGTAAAAAATCCGAACATTACAAATTTCCACACTCCTGTAGCTATTATTAAATATATTGAAAGAATATATAAAAAAGATAATATTTCATTACCTGAATTTTCTAAAAATATTTCACCCACAGAATATGGATTTTTAATAGATGATAAAAACGATTCTCTAAAAAATATCTATGATAAAAATCAAGAAAACTTAAATGTTGCAAATAGACAATTTAATAATTTAGACACTCAAATAAAACAAGCGAATTGGCTTATTAATTGGTATACAAAAACTCCAGAAGAAGAAAGAAATAACACCCTTCCAGGTGGATTGAATACAAGACAATTTTCAAATCCAATCGAATTTCAAGACAATTATAAAAGTGTTCTTGGATTAAATGAATCCGAAGTTAGATTTTTTGCCAGCTTACAAAATGATGTAAATAAAAAAAATAAAGTTAGAATGTTCCTATTAGAACAAACAAAAAATAATAAATATGATTATTTATTTGATGTTCTAGATGAAGTATTAAATAAAGAATATAATATAGAACCTCTTGATATTAATCAAAAATTAGAACAAGAATTATCAAATAATATTAATTTTAGAAATATTAATAATGAACAAATTAAAAATATATTAAAAATTACAGAATTCTTTGGTAATGAAAGTGAAAAAGGATTAAACAAATATGTAACTGTAAAACATTTTAACGCTGAACGAACAAAAGATGATCCTGAAAATAAAACTAAATTTGTTGAGCTAGATTCTAACGAAGCTAATGGTGCTATAAACGAATTAGCTCAAATTGTGCCAGAAAATAGTCTCCGGTTAAAAGGGGCTAAAGAATATTTTCTTAAGAATTATCAAGCTACTACAAAAGATTTAATTAAGACTATATTAGCAGGATGGAATAGAAATATTTCATTTATAGACGCTACAACAAATACTAATATCTCAGGAATAGTATCAGAATTATCAAAACAATATTCTCCAGCTGATTTAGTTAAGTTTATTAAATATGATAACTTTACAAATAGATTGATCCATTTAGAACCAAAAGATACTAATTTTGCTGTTGAATTTGCAGAACATTTTGATACTTTCGTAAGAGATCATACACACGCAAATGAAGAATCGCAAAATGCTATTGCACATCATAAATATGAAGTACTAGAAAGAATATTTATAGATAGTCAATCTGTACCTATGCCTGATTGGGCTATTGATAACACTTCAACAAGAGGAAAATATACAGCTAGATTTTTACCTAGAAGTGATACCAGAGGTATGTTCTTAGGTCAATATACAAGTTGCTGTCAACACCCAGAAGGAGAAGCTTTTACTTCTGCTCTAGATGGACAAGTTTCTCCTCAAGCTTGCTTCTTTGTTGTAGAAGATAAGACTGGTAAAATTCATATGCAAAGCTATGTATGGGAAGATAGTTTTGGTAATGTCTGCTTTGACTCTTTTGAAACAGGATCTAATGATTTCTTTCATAGCGAAAACAGAAAACAGTTATTAAAAGAGATGATCCACGAACTAGCTTCTAAAATGGGTGAAAGAAAAGTTACAGGTGGTGAAGGACCATATAATAATGCATACACCTTAAGAGTGGATTCTACAGCAAAAAAAACTCCATCTTTATATAATCCATATAAATCTATGGAATACTTTGATGATGAACATAGAATTAATTTTGAAGTATATGAAACAGATTCATCAAATCAAGCCTTAATTCTTGATAATAGAAGCAAAAAAGCTAAAAAAGAAAGTCATAACGCTTCATTCGATCATGGTGATGATGGATACAGTGCATTGTTTGATTATGATAGACGAAGAGAACTATTAGAACAATATAGAAATAATGAATATACAGAAGATGATAATGAATATGTTGAAGATGATTATTAGTAGATAAGGTTAGAAGTTATAAAAAAAGAGGAGATTTATTCTCCTCTTTTTTGTTGTTATTTTAAAAAAATAGTAGGGGAAGTATAAAACTTCCCCTACTATAGTCACCATGACAAAACGTCAAGCAACAGAAATTCTGCTGACTGAATAATCGTTAATGCTCCTGTTAGACTTAGGCTCTTTATCCTAAGCTTACCTCCTCATTTCTAAGGAGTGTCGGACTATATCTTCATCTACGAGAGATGCTTC